>Ga0181393_1000165_pt1 | contig 23726 bp, 25 predicted proteins | sample 16SPOviralmetaG_FD_130122 | JGI IMG/M metagenome (GOLD analysis project Ga0181393, IMG submission 130122) | Marine viral communities from the oligotrophic San Pedro Time Series (SPOT) site, San Pedro Channel, CA, USA - 16 SPOT_SRF_2010-10-21 | ecosystem: Environmental > Aquatic > Marine > Strait...
TCAATGGCACTTGTTCTAACACCACTATCTTTGGTGCTATCGACTTCTTCTGTCTCAATGGGCAGATCACAGGCGATCACAATAAAGTTATGCGTAAGAACACTAGCAACTTTAGCCTCGACAGGTTCATCACTGAACTGCACAAGTCACAACAAGACTTCACTGCACAGGCAGAACAGATGCAACGCTGGGCTAACACAAGCCTGATGCACGTTGATGTCAAGGCTATGCTTGAAGGCATTATGAAGTCGGATCGCAAGTCAGAGAAGATGTATGGCTTATACAATCAAGAGGTAGCCACACGTGGACGCAATCTGTGGGCATTATACTCTGCCTTCACTAACTATGCTACCTATGCAGACGAGCGTAATGGCTTTGCCCTGCGTAACACTGGCAGCGACACACAGTCTAAGTCATTGTTTATGCGGGAAATTGAGGTAGCTAATTGGGTAAATACGCCACAGTTTCAGGCTGTTGCGGCTTAACTATAACGAAAGGGGTGTGCTATGCAAGGTACAGTAGACAATGCAATGGGTATGTTAGTCGGACTTGCTGTGGGTGATGCGCTTGGCGCACCCCTAGAGTTTCAAGACGCGAGAGAACCCGATGATTATATAACTAAATATCACACAGGTGGTATATGGAACGTAGAGAAGGGTGAGTGGACAGATGATACAGCTATGGCTTTTGCTATGGGTAGTGCCATTCGCGCAGAAGGGGCGTTTGATGCAGACGTAATCATGCAAAACTTTTGCAAATGGTGGTTAGATGGTGCGTTTATTCCTCGCGGCGTTTGTTTTGACATAGGCACTACCACTGTAAATGCCTTGCGTAAATATACGTCAGCACCCATAGCATACGCTGGCTCAACTGACCCTAAAAACTCTGGTAATGGTGCGCTGATGCGTATTGCACCTATTGTTTTATGTGCTAAGTCTAGGGAGCATTTGGTTCAGCTTGCTACGCAGCAGACACTGCTTACCCACGGCACTGAAATGTGTGTGTTGTATAGCAGAATGTTTGCAGAGGAATTGTATGCGGGTAGCCCACTACAAAACTACACATCATTCAGGCATCCTATTGATATAGATAGAAAAAATGTTATGTCTGGTGGGTATGTAAAAGAAACATATGAGGCAGCTATGTGGGCATTTCAAACAACAAACAATTTTGAGGACTGCGTAATCGCTGCAGTCAATCGGGGTCACGATAGTGACACGACAGGCGCGGTAGCTGGCATGATAGCTGGCGCACATTATGGTATATATAATATACCTAAAAAGTTTACACAAGAACTAATGTGGTACGATAAATTACAGCAGTTGGCAATTGACTTATATTACATGGGAAACAAGTGACATGACAACAGTAAACGTACTATCTCAGAATTATTATTCTTCTATTGATTACAAGAACTTACGTGATGACACTAAGGCACAGTATCAATACTTTCTAGGTGTTATGATGGACACAAATATAGATGATAAAGTATTGGGTAACATAGAGTATCGTCAGGTGTCAAGTAAACGTGCTAAGATTGCGTATGATATTTGGTGTGAAAGAGGTATACCTTTTGCCAATCACATCATGGCTGTTGCTCGTATACTTTTCAATTACGCTGTGCGTATGGAACACATACACATAAATCCTTTCTCTACGGTGCGTAGGAGAGCCGCTGAGAGGCGCAAGACAGTATGGGCTAGGGAACATATACAGATGTTCTTAGACACAGCATACGGCGATTTTAAGACTAGGAACATTGGTTTGATTGCACACATGGCATATGCTTGGTGTCAAAGGATTGGTGACATGCGACTACTATCATGGGATGCCATCGACTTCGACAACGCTCGTGTGTTTATTGAGCAGTCTAAACGTAAAGCAGAGGTACATCTGCCTATCGAAGATGATTTGTTAGATATGCTAGTACAACAAGAACAAGACTTTGGCTTTCAGCAATATGTCGCACCTCGCCCTAATCCTATTGCGGGTGAATACAGACCCTATACGCTACATAAACTGCCTAAATACGCACGTGAGGTGATGGATGCTGCGGGATTACCCAAAGAACTACGTCTATCTGACTTGCGTAGGACAGGCACAACAGAAATGGTAGAGGCAGGTGTCGGTATGGCACAAATAATGTCGGTTACAGGACATGCTAACCCACAATCTGTCAAGCCTTACATGAAAAATACGTATGCCAGTGCAAATAATGCATTGACAGCTAGAAAAATACATGGTAAAAGCATCTAACTGCCGCAAAGGAAAGTGATATAATATGAAGTATATATATAATATAGTAAGTGATTTAAACTTATCTAATGGTGAAACTAAACGCATGAACTGTCCTGAGTGTGGCGGTACTAAGACATTTACTGTTACTAACAACATGGGTAGTCTCGTATGGAACTGCTACAAAGTTTCTTGTCCTGTTAGCGGTGGTACACGTGTCCACCTGTCTGTAGATGACATTCGTGCTGGCTTTGCAGGAGCAGAGAAGTTTGCGGATGAAACATTTGAGTTACCTGATTACATTGTACCACACAGGAATAAGCGTAGCGTACTCAGCTTCTGCTTCCGCTACAAGCTAGACCCAGATGAATTGGGTGTGATGTATGATGTGAAGGATGATCGTATTGTTTTTCCTGTTATGCACGAGGGAAAGATTGTAGATGCAACAGGCCGCGCTATCGGCAAGCGTCTACCTAAATGGAAAAGATATGGAAAAAGTGGCTTGCCATACACATATGGTTGTGGTAAAGTCGCAATAGTTGTTGAGGACTGTGTGAGTGCAGCCGTTGTTGGTTACGGTTCCTTTGTCGGGGTTGCGCTTCTTGGTACATCTCTTCAAGATACGCATAAAGGGTATCTCACACAGTTCTCAACAGCCATAATAGCGTTAGACCCCGATGCGCTACCTAAGACGTTACAGATGGCAAAGGAATTACGAGGACACGTAAACGATGTTCGTGTACTCAAATTGAAAGATGACTTGAAATATCGTAACCCGACAGATATGGAGAATTTAAATGGAATTATCACTGATTAGAAGTTTAATGGATAGGGAGTTCTACGAAGACCATCGTGGCGCACGTTGTCCTGATCGTTTGTTTAGTAAGGATGTTCGCAAGATTAAGCAGGCTATTGATACTGCTATGGATCGTTATGAGCGTACTGTGACACCTGATGAGATTGAGGCATTGTTTATGTCTAACAATCCAACTTTGACCACTGCACAGAAGCAGGCATACTCTGCCTTGTTCCACAAGATTAAAGCAGAACAGCCTATGGGTGGTGATGTGGCGCAGGAAGTGTTGTCTAAGCTGTTTCAGCAGGTTGTTGGCGAGGACATTGCCAATCTTGGATTTGACTATGTGAATGGTGACAAGTCTAGTCTTGAGCCACTACGCATACTCCTTGAGCAGTATGGAGATGACTTTACGCCTGATCTAAATATCGAGTGGGATGACATTGACATGGACACTCTACTAGCACGTAATGATCTTGAGGCACGTTGGACTTTCAACATCCCAAGCCTCACACGTAAGGTTGAGGGCGTTAATGCTGGACACTTGATTGAGATTGGTGCTAGACCTAACACTGGTAAGACATCTTTCCACGCCAGCTTGATTGCAAGTCCGGGCGGCTTCGCCCAGCAGGGTGCTAACTGCATTGTGTTATGTAACGAGGAAGGCTATCACCGTGTCGGTGCTAGGTATCTGACTGCCGCTACTGGCATGACTATGCAGGAGATTAAGAGTAACCCTGCCAAGGCTCGTGAACTGTATGAGCCAGTCAAGAACCGCATCAAGATTAAGGATGCAACAGGGCGTGATATGAATTGGGTAGAGTCAATCTGTAAGTCATACAAGCCTGACATTGTTCTGCTTGACATGGGTGACAAGTTTGCTAAAGGCGGGTTCGCTCGACAAGACGAGTCATTGAAAGCTAACGCAGTACACGCAAGGCAGATTGCCAAGCAGCATGAGTGTGCTATCTTTTATATGTCGCAGCTATCTGCAGAGGCAGAAGGTAAGGTTCTTTTGAACCAGTCAATGATGGAAGGCTCACGTACAGGTAAGGCTGCTGAAGCTGACCTGATGGTTTTGATTGCCAAGAACCCTGTCGTAGATGGGCAAGAAGAAGAGGACACACAGCGTCATTTGAACGTAGTAAAAAATAAGTTGTCAGGTTGGCATGGTGTGGTACACTGTGAACTTGAGTATAGAACAGCGAGGTATACAGTATGAAGCTAACACTTGATGTAGAAAACACAACAACGCAGCGTGATGGTAAGATGCATCTTGACCCTTTTGAGCCTACTAACTCATTGACTATGGTTGGTGTGTTGACTGACCAAGGGCAAGAAGACTTGATTACCTTTGACCACAATGAGTGTGAGCCTACGTATCATGGACACAACCTGCTTCAGAAGTGGCTTGATCAGGCTACTGTGCTTATCTGTCACAATGCTGCATACGATTTACTGTGGCTATGGGAGTCTGGCTTTACCTATGATGGCCCTGTCTTTGATACAATGCTTGCTGAATATGTACTGCAGCGTGGTAACAAAGAACCGTTGTCTCTTGAGGCTTGTGCAGAACGATACGAGTTGGAGACTAAGAAACAGGATACACTAAAAGAGTATTTTAGAAAGGGCTACAGCACACGTGACATACCTCACGATGAGTTGTCTGAGTATCTATCTGCTGACCTTCGCGCTACGCAGCAACTGTCTGACAAGTTGATGTATCGTTTGAATACGCCCACTGATAGCGGTTTGCGTGGCACAGTAGACCTGACCAATCAAGTATGTGTTACACTTGCACGTATCTATCAGCGTGGCTTTGCGGTTGACTTATCTAAGTTAGATGAGGTACGCAGCGAGTTTGAACAGGAACGTGACGAGTTGGAGAAGGCACTGCAGTCTCATGTACGCAATGTAATGGGCGATACTCCTATCAATCTTAACAGTCCAGAACAACTAGGCTGGGTTATATATGGTAGGAAGGTTATTGATAAAGCGGATTGGGCAAGTAAGATTGATCCGTATATGGATGACGTAGAGTTTCGCAGCATGGTATCTTACGGTACAGAACGTCTGTATAAAACTGTGGCACAACAGTGCCACACTTGTAATGGCACAGGTTATATACGCAAGACCAAAAAGAACGGTGAGCCGTTTGCTAAACCTAGCAGATGTGCTGACTGTAACACGGAAGGGTTTTTGTTTATCCCGTCTGATACTTTGGCTGGCTTCAAGTTTAAGCCACCATCATCTAAGTGGTTGAGTGCAAACGGTTTTAGTACCAGTAAGCAAAACCTTGAATTGCTAGAGGCTGGTGCCAAGACTAAAGGTATGGATGAGGCCGTTGACTTTTTGTACAAGGTGCGCCGACTTAGTGCCGTAGATACATACCTGTCTTCTTTTGTTGAGGGCATACGTAACTATACTAAGCAGGACGGTAAGCTTCATGTAAGTCTATTACAGCATCGCACATCCACTGGTCGTTTTAGTGGGGCTAATCCTAATATGCAGAACATGCCACGTGGCGGTACGTTCCCTGTCAAGAAAGTATTTGTGTCACGATTTGCAGGTGGTAAGGTAATGGAAGCCGACTTCGCACAGTTGGAGTTCCGTGCTGCAGCCTACCTATCACAAGACGAGGTAGCAATTGAAGAAGTATCTACTGGATTTGATGTACATGCATACACCGCTAAAGTTATTACCGATGCTGGTCAACCTACGAGTAGGCAGGATGCGAAAGCGCATACGTTTGCGCCACTCTACGGCGCGACAGGCTTCGGTAGAACAAAAGCGGAAGCAGCGTACTATGAACACTTCAACAGCAAATACCAAGGGGTGGCAGCTTGGCATTCCCGACTGGCTAAAGAAGCTATAGAAACACAAAAAATAACCACGCCTAGTGGTCGTGAGTTTTCGTTCCCTGATGTGGTGCGTAAAGCTAGTGGGCGTGTGTCACACTTTACACAGATCAAAAACTACCCTGTGCAGTCCTTTGCAACAGCAGACATTGTTCCTATTGCTTTATTGTATATAGAGGGGTTGCTAAAGGGTATGCAATCATGTATAGTGAACTCTGTTCACGACAGTATTGTTATTGATATTCATCCTGACGAAGAGTCACAAGTAATCAACGTCATACAGAATACTAATGACAAACTACTAGAACTTATTACCCTTAGATGGGGTATAGAGTTCAATGTGCCTTTACTTTTAGAGGCAAAAATCGGACCGAATTGGCTTGACGTTAAAGACGTAGCATGATATAACTATGTCTCATTGTTTTTATGAAAGGAGAAATATATGTCACAACTTACGACTATTGATACAAACAACTATGCTGCTATGGCAGAGGCTATGGGTATTGCTAACGAAAAACAAACAGGTTCGTCCAGCAGTTCTCTAGCACGTCTACGCATACATCATTCCCCTATTATGGGGCCAGCCGAAGTTAATGGTAAGACAGTTAATGTTGAGGTTGTAGAAGCAGGTACATACAAGATGGAAATTCCAGATGGCCCGACTTACTACGCTTCAGAGATTAAACTGCGTCCATTCCTGCAACGCTTCATGTACAAGCGTTTTGTACAGGCTTCTGGTAAAAGTCCTAACCGTTACATCAAGAGTGTTATGACTACGGATGCTAAACTTCAGTCTGACCTCAAGGATAATGATGGTGGATTTAATTGTGGGAAACCCGCAGGGTACATCAAAGACTTCAAGGCATTGCCAGAGAAAATGCAAGACCTGCTTAAATCCATTAAGCGTGTTCGTGTAGTGCTTGGTACTGTCGAGATGATTAACCCTACAGACGATAAGGGCAATCCCGTAGACGTATCTGACACACCTGTTGTGTGGGAGATTGATAACCGTGATGCCTTCGCTGAGTTAGGTAAAAGCTTTGCTACTTTGGCTAAGATGTCACTTCTTCCAATCAACCACGTCATCCACTTAAAATCGGATGAGCGTAAGATTCCAACAGGCGCATCTTACTACGTGCCTTTGGCTTCGCTTGATACCACAGCTATGCTGGACATAATGAAAGAACAGCATGACTTGTTTGCTGACTTCGTTTCTTGGGTGGATAACTACAATAGCTACATCCTCAACTCTTGGTCAGAAAAAGCTACTGAAAAAATGAGTGATGCCGATGTAGATGTGGTAGATGGTATCGTTGACATTGAGATTGATGAAGAGGATGCCGCATAATGAACCACCCCGCTGAACTAACACTGCATCAGTATATGACTGATGCGGTTCGCGGTGACAGTGCTATGACTGAGGATACCATTCAACAGGTAGCCACAGATGTAGCTGACGCATTGCGTAGGCAGTTTGGCAGCGGTAAAAGTCGGGGCGATTTCAGAATACGAATGTCTAATGTGGGTCGCCCCACTTGCCAACTCTGGTATGAAAAGAATAAGCCAGAAGTAGCGATACCAATGCCAACTAATTTTATGATGAACATGATGCTTGGAGACATTGTAGAAGCTGTCTTCAAAGGCGTACTCAAGGAAGCAGGTGTTAAGTATGAGGATACTGAAAAAGTTACTCTTGACGTTGGGGATACTAGCATTAACGGCTCATATGATATTGTCATTAACGATGCTGTCGATGATATTAAATCAGCTTCAGACTGGTCATACAGAAACAAATTTGATTCCTTTGACACCCTTGCCAGTGGTGATGGGTTTGGTTACATAGGTCAATTAGCTGGCTATGCAAAAGCATCTGGCAAACGTGCAGGTGGCTGGTGGGTAATAAACAAAGCCAATGGTCACTTTAAATATGTACCAGCTACAGGTCTTGACATGGACACTGAACTTGCCAAGATTAAGACAACAGTACAGACAGTAAAGGAGAACAAGTTTGAAAGATGTTTTGAACCAGTGCTTGAAACTTTTCGTGGCAAGCCCACAGGTAATAAAGTCCTTAATAACGGATGTAAATTCTGTAGCTATCGTTTTGACTGTTGGCCTGATCTTACTGAGCGTCCATCTGTAAAGTCACAGGCAAAGAACCCACCTACAGTAAGTTATATAGGTGATGTAATTGCCTAACGCAAAACAATTTAGGGCAGCACGGAAATATGGGTATCGTAGTGGTCTTGAACTCAAGGTGTCTGACTATCTCAAGGAACAGAAGGTTGACTTTCTGTATGAGCAGGTTAAGATTGAGTGGGAAGACTTAGCATATAGAACCTACACACCTGACTTCGTTCTGTCCAACGGAATCATTATTGAAACAAAGGGTATGTTCACCGCAGCAGATAGACGCAAGCATCTAGCTATCAAGAAGCAACATCCTAAATTGGATATTCGTTTCGTATTTGAAAGCAGCAGACGTAAGTTACGTAAGGGTGCTAAGTCTACCTACGGTGAATGGTGTATTAAGTATGGCTTTAGATACTATGACAGGATAATCCCTGAAGATTGGTTGAAGGAGAAGGGTAATAACAAGCATCCAAAGTTTATCAAGTTTGGCGGCACAAAGGTGAAAAGGAGATAACTATGAGTATGATGGAGAAACTAGCTAGTGAAGTAAGCGAGGAAGATTTCCTTATCCGTGTCAGGCCATTCGCTGATGATGACGGTAAGTGGTCAGGTGAAGTTGACATATCTATTATGGCAATGCCAGACAATCCTATGGATGACGAAGACTATTATCAAGTGATGCACTTTGCTAAGATGATGTGTGCTTCTGTTCCTGTTATGGAAGAGGTGGAAGAACTACGCAATATTGTACACGAATATGTGTCAAAAGTTATTGACACAGAGATGGATATTGATGTAGAACTAGAGGAAGAGGCAGGTGTAGAAAAAACATATGATGGTAATGTAGTACATTTGTCCTTCAACACAAAGACAGGAGGTTCCGCATGAGGCATGACGCATTTATGAAAGCAAAGATGATGGAAGAAAACGAACAGGCAGGTAAAGTAGCTTGGGGCAATGTTGATATGGTCAATAGTCCACCTCACTACAACCAGACGGGCATAGAATGTATCCATGCTATCTCTGCTGCCACTGGTGACGGGTTTAAGTATTACCTGCAAGGCAATATTATGAAGTATCTATGGCGTTTTGACTACAAAGACAAACCACTAGAAGACTTGAAGAAAGCACAGTGGTATCTAGATAAGTTGATTGAAGAGGTAATGGCACATGATAAGAGTTAAGATGTTCATTACCCTTGACGTAGACGAAGACGAATACCCCATACCCGCCGATGGAAGAGTAGGTGAGGAATTAGAAGATGGCATCAACGAATACTTTTATGACATAGAAGGTGCCTCTATCAAAAATATTAGAACGGTAACGGAGTAAAGAGATGATCAGTAATACACTACCAACAGACTATCAAAACTTCATAGCACTTTCACGCTATGCAAGGTGGAAAGAAGACGAACAACGAAGGGAGACATGGGGTGAAACTGTCACCAGATACTTTGATTATATGTCTAGCCATTTGCTTTCTAACAATGGCTATAAGCTACCAGATACACTAAGAGGTGAACTGGAAGAAGCTGTACTCAACCAGTCTATCATGCCTTCTATGAGGGCATTGATGACTGCTGGCCCAGCACTAGACCGCTGCCACGTAGGTGGATACAACTGTTCCTACGTGCCTGTAGATAGCCCTCGTGCCTTTGATGAGTCTATGTACATTCTTATGTGCGGCACTGGCGTTGGCTTCAGCGTTGAGCGTCACTGCATTGAGAAGCTACCGATGGTTAGCGAAGAGTTCCATAATACAGATACAGTAATTAAAGTTGGTGATTCACGTCCGGGTTGGGCTAAGTCACTGAAAGAACTGATTGCTATGTTGTACAGTGGACAAATACCTAAGTTCGATGTCAGCGAAGTACGTCCTGCTGGCGCACGGCTAAAGACATTTGGTGGTCGTGCATCAGGTCCACAGCCTCTTGTAGAACTGTTTGAGTTCTGTATTCAAAAGTTCAAGGGTGCTGCTGGACGTAGGCTGTATCCAATCGAATGTCACGACATCATGTGTAAGATTGGTGAGGTTGTAGTTGTCGGTGGTGTACGCCGTAGTGCATTGATTTCATTGTCTAATCTTAATGATGACCAGATGGCACATGCCAAGTCAGGTCAGTGGTGGGAGAATGAGGGTCAACGTGCGTTGGCTAATAACTCTGTGGCATACAAGACTAAGCCTGAAATGGGTACATTCATGCGTGAGTGGTTGTCTTTGTACGACAGCAAGTCAGGTGAGCGTGGTATCTTCAATCGCCAGTCAGCTAAGAAGCAAGCAGCTAAGAATGGCAGACGTGAGACAGAACATGATTTCGGTTGCAACCCTTGTAGTGAAATTATCTTGCGTCCATATCAGTTCTGTAACTTGTCTGAGGTAGTAGTACGTGAGTCAGACACTCTTGCTACGCTAAAAGAGAAGGTACGGTTGGCTACAATCTTGGGTACATTCCAAGCGACACTAACTAACTTCAAGTATCTGCGTAAGATTTGGCAGAAGAATACTGAAGAAGAACGGTTGCTTGGCGTGTCACTGACAGGCATCATGGACAATTCTTTGACTGCTACTTCTGGTGGTAAGCTAGAGACTGCACTTGAAATCTTACGTGCAGAGGCAGTGATTGTTAACGAAGCTATGTCTAAGCAGCTTAAAATCCCACAGTCTACGGCTGTCACTTGTGTCAAGCCTAGTGGTACTGTGTCACAGCTTACTGATGCAGCCAGCGGTATTCACGCACGTCACAATCCGTACTACATTCGTACAGTACGTGGCGATAACAAAGACCCACTGACGCAGTTCTTGATTGCTGAAGGTATCCCAGCGGAGCCTGACGTAATGAAGCCTGATAGCACTACAGTGTTTAGCTTTCCAATGAAGTCACCCAAAGGTGCGGTAACACGTACTGGTATGACTGCCATTGAACAGCTTGAACTGTGGCTTACCTATCAGCGTCATTGGTGTGAACACAAGCCTTCAGTCACTATCTCAGTCAAAGAGAATGAGTGGATGGATGTAGGTGCGTGGGTATATGAACACTTTGATGAGGTGAGTGGCATTAGCTTCCTACCATTCAGTGAACATACATACCAGCAAGCACCTTATCAGGACATTGATGCGGAACAATACACTGAGTTCCAAAAGAAGATGCCTAAGAAGGTTAACTGGACTAAGCTGAGTGACTTTGAAAAGGAAGATACCACATCAGGTGGGCGTGAATTAGCCTGTACTGCTGGTGTCTGTGAAATAGTTGACATCGCAGCAGCTTAGTGGTAAGTTAGTGTGGAAGCGTGGGGATGGTTGGGTACAGTACAACCCCCCACGTAGTCACCCTAGCTACGAAGAATGGCAGAAACTAAAACAAAAAGAGAAGGAGAAGGAGAATGAGAAACATGCTGATTGATGCGCAGACTTCGCATCTAATAGGTCATATGAATAAACATAAGGCCAACATTGAAATCCTGCTGACGCATCCCGTTGGCATTGGTGAGCATCAAGATATTCAAGAGGCAATTGAAACGGAATTAGAAGAGATTGCTAACTACCACGACAAGCTAGAGATGCTTGTTAAATACTTTCCTAAAACAGAAGATAAGGAGAATAAGAATGTTGGACTTACTAAAGGTAAATAAAAATTACATAAAGTCTGAAGCTGTGTTTGAAGACGGTGATTGGTGGTACTATAGCCCTAGCGGATACCGCCAACGTGTGTCAACACATGCTGCAAAGAATACTAATCGCATGTTTGTAAACGGTAAATACATTCCTTCATCACACCCCCTGCACAAGCCGGGTAGATACAAATCACTAGATGACGCATGGTCACATAACAAGATTGAAAGTGTTAACGAAGGTGAAGTGTACATCATTGTCAATACAGCTTGGCCTGATTGGGTTAAGGTAGGGAAGGCTGTTAATTCTGATGATCGACTTAACGGCTATCAAACATCATCACCATTTCGTGACTACAAAGTGGCAGCTAAGATGCCAACAAAAGACAGACACACAAAGGAACGTGAGATGCACAAAATCTTTGAACACTTTGCCGATGAACGTAGAGGAGAGTGGTTTAAGATTGATAAAGTAGCAGCAATAAAACTTTTCAATTACCAGATTAAGGAGATGCAGAATGCGGCGTAATGGTCTTAGTAAGTACGATGCCCCACTAAGGATTCAGTTTGAGTGGGGGCAGGAAGCGTTTAGGAAGGGCAAGCTACGCTGCCCCATTGACCCTAATACAATGCAAGCAAGGGAATGGCAGCGAGGTTGGGATACTGCCTACCATGTGAACTTACAAAAGGTACAACGTAATGAAGAAGCTAGAGCAAGAAGCTAAACAGTGGATGAAGGAGAAACAAATGAGTGGCATAACCGCATCAGACTATCAGAACAGAGCCTGTACTACAGCCATTTTCCCAAAAGAAACAGCCCTAGCGTACTTGACGTTAGGACTGGCGGGTGAAGCAGGTGAGATTGCTAACAAGGCTAAGAAGCTGATACGTGATGGCGATAACCCTGCTAAACGTGCAGAGATTACAAAGGAGTTAGGTGATGTATGTTGGTATATTGCTGTGCTGTCAAAAGAGTTAGGAGTAAACCTTGGCAAAGTCATGGAAGACAATCTTGAGAAACTAGCTGACCGCAAATCTAGGGGCCAGCTTCAAGGTTCTGGTGACAATCGTTAGATAGATGGTGGCGGGTTATTTTTTAACCATAAGTCCACCACGATTTAGTTTTTGTGTTATGAGAAATGCCATACGCTTATAGTCATTGTACCCTAAACCTTCTAGTGATTCCTTTATAGTTAAGGCTGGCTGGCGAGTGCCTTTAATAGTAGGTCTGTCAAATAGAAGCTTGTTTAGGTCTTTGTCACTCATTCCTTTAGTTGCTCTTCTTGCTCTTTTTGTTGCATCTTCTGGTGCAAATGCCAGTGTTTCTAACACTTCATATAACGCCTTCATGTTTCTTTTCTTTTCCCCCTCTGGCATAAGTTGCGCTGCATTATCAAGAGAACTTTTGAAGCTAGAGTCTTGCGCGACTGTTTCTAAAAATGAATCATACGTACCTCTAGCACCATATTGTTCAGTATACTTACCTAGAGATTGAGCATCCTTAAACATATTCCTAAGAGTGCTGTAGTAGTCTTTAGCAAATGCAGCGTCACTAGCTGAAGGCGTAGCTAAGTCATAGCCGCGCTGCGGAGTAATTTTTATTAATTCGTCCTTTTGAGAAAACAATCTGTTTACAAGCCTTTGACCTTCGGCTACTCGTTCAGCAAGAGGTAGTTTACCAGTATTTTTAGTGGGTAGTTTTTCAATACTTTTTTCATCTAATTCAAAAGGTTTATCAGGATTCCCTTTTAGGGGAGATATTCTTTTATCATCCCTAGACAATCTTTTTACATCAAGTTCTTGTGGTTTTGTCAGTGCTACCTCTGCTTCATCGTGTGCGCTTTTAGGAAAAGATAAAGGTATTCCTTCACCGTCAAGTATTTCTTCTCGTAGTGCCGCCCCTTCTGGATCACCACGTCTTATTAATGATTGGTATTCTTCGGCAGATAGATTTCTTTGTTCAGCTTTAGGTAAGTCGGCGTAAACTAAATTGGCAAGTACCCTGTTACCAAATGCATCTTTCATTGACACAAGAGGATCACGTGAAGTAGACAAGGCTTTTATGCCCCTCAGTTCCATATGCTGACCAGTTCTATCGCTCCCAAAACCAGAGGAATCTCCCATAAACTTTGTACGCCTACTTCCACCTGAAAGTGGTCCAGCTTCTTCATAAGGAGCAAAGCCTTCTTTTTCTAGTTGATCGCCTTTACTTTCAAATTTTGTTGTTTCATATATGTCTTTAACTTTGCTGTGTGTTTCTTTATTTATACGCTCTAATGCAGATTCTAACTCTGCTCTATTTACGGAACCGTTTCGCAAAGGCACTTCCCCTACTACATTATTACTATCGTCTATAAGGTCTACGTAATTTTCATCATAAATAACCTCAAAGCCCGGATCATTATTGGCAGATTTAGTGTCCACAACTCTTGGACTAAATCTTATATCCGCTGGATATGGCTCAAATGTAGGCAATAATCCTTCTTTATATTCCCCGATTTCTTCAGGAACCATGGCCCCAAAAGTGCTATCACTACGTAATAAATCTTCTAAGGGCATTTCTTTTTTATTATCAAATGCAGCTTTAAAATTTAATTCATTTGTAGTCGCTAGTGTTTTTGCGTTTTTCATATACGTGTATTGAAACTCTTCCATTTTCATCATTGAGGAAAAATTATCTGACTTTTTACTTATATTTCTTGCGCCGTGAAATACTTTAGGCCTAGGTCTATTAGCTTCTTTTAGGTAGCGTCTACGTTCTTCTGCAGGTAGCGACTTAGCTTTCTCTAGCTGCTCCGCACGTTTAGGTGTAATCAAGTTCTCCATCTGATCTTTTACAGAAGGCTTAACACTGTCCTTTACAGAAGACTTGATACCAGCCTTGACTACATCAGTACCGATCTTTACTCCGGGTAATAAACCAAGTATAGACAGAGCAGTGTAAGCACCACCAAGACCCATCTTCTTTATGTCAGATTCATCGTAGCCTTCTGCTACAAGTGCCTTGGCGTAGGACAAATCATCAGGCAATTCAGTGGCAGCTTTAGCCCCACCCACAAAGGGTGTCACATCCGCAGTCATGTCAGCCAGACCTGTAGCCAGCTTACCTGCTTCAGCCTTACGTAAAGCAGCTTGGGCAGGTGTTTCCTTACGTGACATGTAGCTGAAATCTGTTCCTGAATCCATCATGTCATCAGGTGACATAAAGTCATCGTCTATGTCAGAATTGTCTAGAGTATTTGCTAATTGCAATTCACCACGTTTCATTACAACCCACCGCCTTTACCTCTTACTTGTGCTGCGCGAGATAACGCCCAACGCAATACGTTGATTTCTTTGTTATCTATTGTTACTGTCTTATCTCTATCCGCTGATACAGATTCCCCACCAAAGACTTTACGATACTCCGCATCAATACGCCCTTTAAGTAACTTATTCATGCGCATCCAATCCACCTGATCTGAATCTGTATACTTGGCATTTACATCAAACGCATCTTTTTCTATCTTTGCATCTGCTATATCTCGTGCTTCTTGGATGATGCGTTTAACTTCAGTATCAAATACATCTCGTCTAATACTAAGCCCATCTGCATCGTCACCAAATCGCTGATATGCATCACTTTCAATAATGCGAGACATTCTATCGTTTAAGTTAAGCGGCCCATCTTCTTTTGACAGTTCCTGTCTTACGTACAAGTCGCGCTTTTCATTTGGATCACGCTTATACAAGTCATAAGGCTGCATATTTAGTCTACCCATTTCATTCTGCAAGGAGTTCTTCGCAGGACGCTTACTGAAACCAAATATTTGTTTTTCAAGAGGGTTAATCTGCATTAACTCACCTGTCTGGAAAGGTGATGTTGCACGTTCTGCCGCATCTCCAAAGCCTAAGAAGCCATCTTCTTCAGCATCAGATGCAAAGTTTTTAGGCAATGAGCGTGTAGCACGTTGATAGAGTATATCATAAAAGTTCATAGAGCCTGTACGTGTCTCAGGAATACCACGTGCGTCTTTGTCAAACTGCGCATATAAATCACGTGCAGCAGATGCAGGTATCGTAAAGGTGTTGATAATATTAGCTAACCCTTCGGCTATCACTTTTTGACCTGCCCCACTCTCTACATCTGTATATAATTTATCTAGTGTGTAGAGTCCTAAACCTACACGGAAAGTAGAACCTGCTAATGCTTGCAAAGTATCACGAGCATATGAATGGATTGAGACAGGCATAGTGCCACGTTGATGGCGGTATATTAAATCTGCGGCAAGCATGAAGGGTGCAAATGGACCATACACGGCACGTCCATCAATAACATTGCCGTTGTTGTCTTTAAACTCATACCAGTATTCTGTATCACCCTGCTTTGCTCTCCAATTGTAAGCAGCAGTCATCATCAAAGCACCTGTCATTTGTTTAGGTAATTTTTCCTGCATATACTCTTTGAATGTACGAGCAGGTGCTTTTGAGCCTAACCTATCCAGAGGCATAAGACCGATAAGAGGGGCATGTTCATATACAAATTTAAGTTGGTTTGCTATATAGCGAGGAAACGGCAAGACAGAAGATATTAACATAGGATAATCTTGATGCCCTTTAATGACCGCTTTCGCCATGCCACCAAAAAGATTATCGCCTTTCATGCTGGTTTGATACACAAAGCTATAAGCATCTTCGATAGAATCTTTGAGAATATCTTGCGGAAGTTTCTTTAGCTGACCTGTCTCAATGAAATCATACAAGTCCATATTCTTTTTAAGTAGACCATATTCACCATACAGTTTTTGTAGGTCATCACCTTTAGCTGTTTTTAATACCTGATCTGCAGAGGCTTCATCCATTTGCCGTAGCAACCGATTACGCAATAAAGTATTTCTAGCTTCCTCTGTCATCTCAATGCCAGCATCAGATAAACGGCGTTTTAAAGAAGCTGACAGAACACTTTTTTTCCACAGATTATCTGACATAGTATTAAGTACGTTTACTTTACGTCCTAGCGTAGCTAACGCACCCTCTGAACCTGAACGTGCCTCTAGGTCTGCAGCCTCACGGAATAACCTACCTGCTTCCACAGGGAAGGATTCAGTAAACATTTTCTTGATTACCTGCGCTTCGTATGGATTTAGTGTATAATTAACAATGTCTAGTGTGCCATCAAAAGGATTACGCAGATTAAGCGCATTGTCAAATGCTCTAGTTGACATATCCACAGCTATACGAAAACCAGCGTTAAGATTATTACGCATTGTCGTAGCTGGCTGAGATGTCATAACACCAAGTCTAGCACGATCAAGGTCTTTAAAAAATCCACCTATATCACTTCTATTCTCAGCTAGTTTTTTAGCTGTGGTGGAATCAATAGAAGACATACCACCCTTGTTCAGTTTGTCAAGAGAGTCTAGCATATCATCTACTTGATTTTTCTTTGCTCGTCTAGCTTGCGGTGTCAATGCCTGTGACAGTCTACCCTGTGCGCCAAGCACCCTACCAGCATCCGACACTTCAGCTAGATACATAAGAGAAAATTCATCATATGTAAGATTATGCTCATCTAGTATTTTTTGTATGTCTGCATCTGGTAGTTTATTATCAGATAGCATACGCTGCATAACACTGGTAATACGCTCGCCCTTTTTCATCTTCAGTAATTCTTTTACACGAAGACCTGCAGCGGCAATGTTCTCAATTGTCTCAGGTGGTATGCTTGCCTCTAGTGTTTCTGATGTAGAAGATTGTTGTTTTATCTGCCTACCCTTCTTGACCTTATCAGCATCAAGGGCTTTGAGTTCCGCTTTAATTTTATTTGCTTCAGCTTTGGGTGCAGCCTTTAAAACTTCTTTAGATTTTTCAGATGCTTGCGTAGCTTTCTTTGCTTGATTTAATTGTGCTGATTCATATAACTCATTGGCACGACTAGCACGTTTAGTTTGCATAGCTGACAACGGAAAGTTAATAATGCCAGCACCAGCGGCAGACAGCAGCCCTGTTTTTGCAGCCAAATCTCCCGTCATTTCAGGCATTCTACCTGTCTCGACAAGTACAGCTTCTTGTGATAAACCTTGACCAAAACCAATAGAACCTTCTACTGCTGCTGCTTTTGCAGAGCCTTTTAGTGCTTCGCTCAATATTTTACGAGTGCCTATTTTAGCAGCCTGAGTGCCAGCAGTAGCTGCAAGTTTACCTGTTCCTGCAGAGATAAGCCCCAAATAAGTAGACGGTGCAGTAGCAATGCCCTCTGCATAATCAAGTGCAGAAGTCAAAGACACTTCACCGTCTAGTTTATCATACGCATCAATCAAGTTGCCAAAACGTAATTTACCTTCTAAATTAGCATTTTGTGCATACTCAAGATCACGAAGAGTTGTTACTTCATTTACATTATGAAATCGCATATGCTCCATAAAAGCATCATACGTTTCTTCTGCAGACATAGATTTTTTGATGCCTCCACGATCGCGTAAGAAAGTAGATGCATCTTGAATAAAATCTTTGTCTGCTAAAAGTTCCTCTTTAGTCAGTTCATCTTTTTTATTATATTCACGAAACACAATTACGCTCCCCCTGAGAAGTCAGAACTTAAATCTTGATCGCTCCCTGTGTTTGCTGCAGCGGCTGCTGCTCGTGCTTCTTTGATTTGTTTTTCTGTATCGAATACAATAGTAAATGCTTCTGATATTGCAGTGTCATCTGTAGCAAGACCAGCTTCAACTAACGCAGTAGCTAACTTTTGAACAAGTTCTTGTCGGCCTTGTCCTCTTTCCATCCACGATGTATTAGTTCTCATGCCAGCTTTAATTTTATCTACAGCACTAGCTGCCGCAGTAACTTCGGCTTCTGCCTGTTGTGCAGGTGGAGTGTAATAATCATTTGCTATCGCCCAATCGTACAATTTATTTTGAATGTCTGTTCTCTCGTCTGCATTAAATGTGCTTCTACCGACTTCTTTTTCTTTTGCTGAAACTAGACTAGCTATTTTTTGTTTTAGTTCTACCCGTCTTCCCGGCTGCTCAAAAGAATATATAATACCAGAAGAAGTTACTTGCTCTTTACCGCCAACCAAATCTGCACCAAAATCAAACAACGCATCTCTAGTTGTTTCTACGTTTGTCATACCTGTTGTTTTGCCCTCTAAAGATTTCTTTACTGCAGCTTCAGTCATAGGGTCTGGCAAGCTGACTGCGCCTGATCTAAAATCATCACCATAGGTTATATTGTCTTGTCTAACAGAAAGTGCTTTTGATAATGTGTCTTTACCGTAGGCAGCTTCCAGTGCAGCTACTCTACCTGCAGCCATTCTATTTTTAGGCTCAAGCAAAGAAGCAAAACCCGTAGCAGGCTTACCTGTTACATCTTGTAGGGCATCTGATAAATTCATACCAGTATTTAATTTACCTAAAACAGCATCCAAATGCTGGTCTAACGTAAGACCACTCTCTTCATAACCTTCGTGAAATTTTACTACGTTAGACGAATCATACCCAATTTTTTCACGTAAGTCTGGACTAAGCGTATCTAGTTTACGCATTTGAGCCAGTGTTTCCGTAGCTGTACCAGAACGCAAAATACTACCAATTTGATCATCGGACAAATTATATGTATTTTTAAAAGTTTTGGCAAGATTGCGCATTTCACGGCGTTTGTTTTTACGCTCTTTAAGTTCAGGCATAGCATCAAGAACACCCTGAACAATAATTTCATTATTCCGTGCCTGTTCCTTACGTCTACTTTGTATGTATTCGCTTCCTCTTTGTGCAAACCCAGCTAAAAAACTCATTTTGCTCTCCTTGCCATTAATCCACGAGGCTCTTCAGTTTCTACAGTTTTTATTTCTGTGGTTTCTTCTAACATCTCTACGCCTGTTTCTTCTGCTGCTTCTTTTAACGCTAAAGCAATTTCTGTATCATAGGGTGTTTCATCCACATCAATATCTTCGGAAGATTTTACATAAGGTACTTCTGCTGCATCTGCCATAGCCATAACTGCTTCAGCTAAAGCTGGACTAATAACAATACCAACATCTAGGCTATGTACACCTTCCATGACTGCACCTGTTTGCATCACATCTACAAGAGTGTCTACAGGTAAGCCTGTTTCCAATAAGTCTAACATTTGAGATGTAAGACGCTTTACAGATAGCCTCTCCAAATAAAATGTTAACGCTTCATCGGGAGTGCTGTACCTAGAAGGTTTTTGCCACGGTCTATCTCCTAAAGGTGCAGTCAAAGACTGCCCGGGAATAGGTGCATCTAAAGGCGATAGAGGATTATCCTGTTTAAGCATTTTTAAAAAGTTCCTTTACCTGTTTTTTCAGACGCAAAGATTCTAACATATCTTCTTGATTGTTGTCAACATATTCTGTTTTAGATAGCAATCCAATAGATTTTCTTTTTTCTGTTTTTACAGGCATTCGTCTTTCCATTTTTTCTGCATTTAAAATGGCGTTTCTTATCATTTTTTGATTTTGCATTCTAAACTCCTAGAAAAAATTTGATATGACATCAAAAACAAACCCACCAACTGATTTTGTTGTTTCATAATCTTTTCTTATATCTGCTACGTTTGCGGAACTATCGGCATTAATACGGGCTACGGCAATTTTTTGTTGTCTATCTAATTCATTATCGGCAGATTCCCACGCCCACTCCATGCTATCCGCATAATATGTCCACAAATTATCATACGCTGTTTTACTAATATCCAATATAGCATTAGCGTTAAGTTCGTTAGCACGATTGACTGCTGCAGTGTCTGCAGTAGCAATTTGTCTACGCCACTGTGCATTAGCTTGCGCAATCACCATCTGGTTCTGTGCATTAAACTGGTCACGTTGATTATTTAGTTCAGCATTAAAACGTGCGACTGTATTAGTTTGACCTGAGTTAAACTGAGACTGTGCGTTTTGTTGCGTAGCATTAAACTGTGATACTTGAGAACCTAAGTTAGCAAAAAACTGGTCCACTTGATTTTGACTAGAGGCATTAAACTGTGCGGCTGCATTTGTAGCAGCTTGATCTGTAAACAAAGACTGTACACGCTGTTGCGACTTAAACAATTCAGTTTGTTGCTGGTTAGATAAGTTAGCCATATCAACCTGCAAAAAGTTCTGTGCGTTTTGTACAGCAGACTGCTGGCGGTTGTTAAGATTAGATACATCCAACTGTGCTAGTGCTGCAGCTTCTGACATTACAAGAGCCTGTGAATTAGACAAGTTGTTAAGGTTCATTGTATTAGCAGCACGACTATTCTCTAGCTGTACCTGCTGTTCTGCTGTAAAGTTTTGATTGGCAATGTCACTAATCTTACTAGCATTCATTACCTTCTGTTGGAATGTCTGGTCAAACTCCTGACCCATAAACTTAGCACGTTGCTCTGCAGCAAGCATTGCTGACTGCTGCCTGTTAGATAGGTTCTGTGATTCAAACTTAGCTACTGTCTGTGCGTCTGCCATTGCAATAGGCATAGCTGATTCCATAGCTGCCTGTACAATTGCTTGACCAGCAAGAGAAGATGCGCCTAGTCCACGTGCAGCCATAGTAGCATTAGCAGTACGAATAGCACCTGCAGCCCACGCTGGTGTAGCACCACCAACAAACTGGTTCATCAAGCCAGATAATTGATCTTGTACCATTGCCTGCTGGCTTGGGTTAGCTTGTGCAGCAGCAGCTTGTGTTTGTGCAGCGGTCTGTGCAGCTAGTGTAGCGTCAACACCTGTGCCTGTGATAAGTTCACCTGTTTGTATCTGACGCTGTACTGGATTGTTAATTAGGATTGCATTACCCTGTGCAGCCTGTAGATTACCTACAGAAGAAGATGTCTGCTGTGCTGCAGTAATCTGCGCACGTGGGTCTTGAGGGTTAGCTTGAGCAGCTTGAGTAGCAGTCATAGCTGCATCTACTGCAGGTGCTGCCTGTGCAGCTTGCATCACATTAGCTTGTGTTTGTTGAATAGGTGCTGCTTGTGCTGTAGCAGCCGTAGCTGTTGGCACAGCCACCTGACCAGTAATAGCACCTGTACCAGCAGCAATGTCTTGTTGTGCTGTCTGCGCTGTTTCTGCAGCGATTGTAGTACCACCTACAGGTACACCGGGGGTATACATCTGCTCTACGCTGTACTGCGTTACACCGGGTGTGCCAGCAGGTGCTTGTGTTGGCTGTGTTACTGTAGGTGTAGCAGCTTGTGTGCCTGACGGGTTAGTTGTTGTACCGCCCACAGCAAATTTCTTAACCATACCACCTTTAGCCATTTGTTTTGCAGCATTAGTATACATATTCATTTGTTGTTGACGGGCAGGGTCTCCTTCAATGAACTGTTGAAACTGGTTCATGTCACCTTGATAGCCCATAGCCTGTGCAATCTTATTCATTGCGGCTGGCTTGAATGCTTTAAACATTGCCATTTAGAGTGACTCCCTACTTAATACTTTATCTAGTTTATCTTCTACACGGTGAAGTGCTTCCATTACACGGCGCATGTCATCCCGCATCTCTACACGAGTAGCGTATTCCTCACGTGTCTTGTTTAACAGTATCTCTACACGCTTCTGTTCACGTGACATTCCGTTAGCCCACCACGCACCGCCAGCTACGACTAAGCCGATAAGCATATCAATCAAGCTAGTCATTTCCATCTTAGTCAGCATCCGCAATGGTCAAGTCACCGGCTTCTAACTGACGCATTATTTCTGCGTAGTGGCGGTTGGCTGGGTCTAGGGGTACGAACATCTCAACGCCATCAATGGTAGCTTTGATGTTGTCATTAACACCCTCTATGGCAATGTATTGTGCTGATGTAATATCCATTTACAACTCCGAATCGGCTTTGAATTCAAAGACAAAATACGCACCATTAGTAGTTGAACTAGAATTTATAAAAGCCCTAAAGCTTTTTGTCCCAACCCACGATGTTGAAGGAGTACCTGAAAATCCATTTTTTGCGTATTCTGATGCAACAGTAACAGTAGGTGCTGCCCTTTTTTCTACCATAAACGCCCTAACATCCCAGTAGGTATTGCCATTTGTAACATCCCCAGACCAAGATATTGGATTGTTTAATCCGCCGCCTTCATAATACCGCTGACACTTAGCCAACTCATCGCCATAGCTGCGGTGTTCAAACGGCGTGGCCTGTTCGCCTACTTCTAGCTGGACGCCTGTGATATATAACTCATTGCTGGTGCTATCCGCTAGGTTTATTGAACTGCCAGCATTTCTATCTGTGTTTGCTGACGATTCCCATGCTGAAGGTACTGCACCACCAACATAATTAGAACCAGCAACAAACCACCACTCAATAGTTATGCCCTCTACATTTGTGTCAGGAAGTGTGCCACTTGTGTCTGCAGCATATGTAATTTCTTTCTTTTCCCATGTATCCGCTAAACTAATACTGTAAGTTGCCCCAATAAGTCTGGCGTTTTCGCCATCTCTTAGATTAACTTGGTAGGTTCCTGTTTTGTTAGAACGTATATAAAATGAAAGCGTAAGTCTTTTTGCAGAGGATGTTCCTTTTGCAATGTGTTGTAAATTCTGAGACTCAATCTTTTGACGTATCATCATAAAAGAAGTAGCTGACAAAGACGTATTAGCTGCTGTGCAATCTACTTTTAGTGAATTAGCAAAACCATCAGGTGACGTAGAACTTTGAGTAATATCCCACGTTCCAGCACTGTTTAACGCAACCTGTGTGCGGTCACAAACATACTGATTGGTAGTTGCACTGGTGCTGTCGCCTCGCTGCGCCACCTGCATCGCACCGTTTATGATGATGTTCCTGTTACCCTGCGCCTGACCTGAACCAATCAGTGCGGCTAGTTCTGCTGCTTTACTCATGCGAGGTCTCCGAAGTTAGCCAAAAAGTTATAGGACGTGTCTCGTTCATTACCGTCTACAGATTCACCGACTTGAATCCGATAGGAAGATGTTGAAGGTGTTTGCCCCTCAAGCAATCCGCCATTCTTCGACCTAAAACTAGAAAAATGAATAGTGTACGAAGAGTTGTCCATAGCGTTTGAAAGAGTAATGGTAGAATCCCCTACCCCATTGTCCGTCAAAGATGACAGATTTAGGCTATCTCTTGCCGTGTGCGTTCCATCTAAA
>Ga0181393_1000166_pt1 | contig 23719 bp, 39 predicted proteins | sample 16SPOviralmetaG_FD_130122 | JGI IMG/M metagenome (GOLD analysis project Ga0181393, IMG submission 130122) | Marine viral communities from the oligotrophic San Pedro Time Series (SPOT) site, San Pedro Channel, CA, USA - 16 SPOT_SRF_2010-10-21 | ecosystem: Environmental > Aquatic > Marine > Strait...
AACACGCACACTCATTTTATCCATTATCATTTTTATCTCTCACAATTCTAACAATCTCCTTACCAATAATGACAAGAAAGACTGCACCTAATATAATAATAAACTCACCAAACACTGAATTTTCCATAATAAAATATCCTTTCGGTATAAACATAGCATAGAATATAGCTAAAATAAAAGCCACTAGTGGACCAATAAGTAAATTTAATAGAAACATATTAGAGATAAGGATAGGCTAAGCACCAAAGCTCTAAGCCTAACTTATATGCGAGATACATTCCAATAGCGATACTTATAGTGTAAACGCTGGCTCTCATAACTGTATTCAAATTTGTCATACAAAATCCTCACACGCCGCAAAATTTCTGCGGAAAAAATTTCTCGAAAACACTTTACTATATAGCAAAAGTTTTCCAACCAAGATAAATGTAGGGCGGTATATACCCTTATAATACCGGTCCCCTCTCGAACTTTCCATAGCTCGATTCCCACCGACTACCCTACGACCACGCCCTTTTCGTCATAGATATCTGCTAGTCTACACATCTCGTCAGATATCTCTACTAAAGAATATTCTTTCAAACGCTTGTCTAGACACATATCTGCCTCTACATAATCCCACAGAATACCACCATTACTGTTGATGTTGTCGAGATTCTGTATAGCATCATTAAAGACTTTTATGAATATACTTGTTTCCATAGTATCTTCCTTATCGTAATACCAACCACACATTAGGCTACACTAGAGAGTTGCCACTGCTTAACACCTTCTTCAAAGAGAATCTTAGCACAAGCGTTGGTCTCAAAACCTTCTTCTGCGGCAAAGTCCATTGTAGAAGAGAAGAAGATATTATCAAAATCAGGATCAATATTAAACTTCTGTAAGTAGTAGTTCAACGTCTTAGCGGTTTTAATATCACTAGCAAGCTGACCATTATCACCATTAAGTGTTAATCCACCATTCTCTGCAAAAACTGTAATCATCTAACTAACTCCTTCATCTAACTATATCTTATAATGGCATATAACGGACCAATTGTCAAGCACTTTCTTTAAGATAACCGAAAAGATTAACATGTGCTTGACAAGGCGGAGACAAGATAGAGCGGAGGAGGCGCCAACTAAGATCTACCCTAAATCTGCTCATATAAATATAACTAATTCAAGTATAGAACGCTTTGCCATGATACAATTCAGATGCCCTAATGATACTCTCTCTATAATAACTACCTATAGAGCTGGCACCAATACACTAAGAGAAGAGCTCGTTACACAACGTAATTATATCGAAACTGACTTCTCGGTTGACTTTCTCACCACGGAACATTCTGCTGTTATACTGAGACATCCTGTATCTCGCTTATGGTCTGCTTGGAAGTTTACACGAAAAGTAACCGGAATAGAGAAAGACCAAGTAGAATTAATGCTACAACATACTCTGCCTTATATAGAAACTATTCTGTTACACTGCGAAAAGATGCAAGATTTTCCTTATATTATACCTTTCAGCGCGATGTCTGATTACTTCCCTACAGTTTACGGTTTACCTACGGGTCCGGAGTGTATGGACTATGATGACCAAGCTCTGCATCTCATAAGGAAATATAATATACAGGGGATTGATAATGAGATATCTGCTTATGAGACTATGGTGAATAGATGTGAGATACTGCCTTTAGAGCTTCTCCAGGGCTTTACCACCGCTTCGCTACCGCTCAGCGATAAGTCCAATTCGCATCAATAGGAGTAAGATCTGCATATGTGTAGAGACGGTCTTTGGATGCTGGTATATCTTCTAAAAACAAAGCCATTTCATTATGCCAAGTGATTCCTGGGTGCTGACCGTCTCTTGCTATAGGATCTGACTTAATTTTGCGCCAATGTTTGGTGCTCTCATACTTATCATCGCTACGGAATAGTCTTAGCTCTGTGTCATATCTATCGCATAGAGCTTGTATTGCATATAGATTCTTTGTTTTACTGACCATTAATTCATCTATCGTGAACAACCAATCTGCGGAAAAGTTCTCAACCACATCATCCTCTGAGTTGTTATGACCTATTTTTGCTACGTTCCAATGCGAAAGTAGATTGCCGCCTACGTCTCTGCGATACACTGAAGGGCATTGCATATAGACATATTTACTCTGCGTGATGGGTAGATAACGATTCAATACACGAAAACAGGTATCAAGACTGCCGCCTGAGACACCTAAATTATACGTCTTTCTGCCTGTAAGTTCTTCTAATACTGAGGGCCAAGTGTATATATCCTTAACACCTACACCCAATGTGCAACTGCAACCAATTGTTATATTGCTGTCTCTGTCTAGTTCATTAGGATGGTGTCTAGTTCTAAGTTCATAATGATTATCTTTCCATATATTATATGTGATTATGTCCTTGTTCCTAGGGTCAGTTACCCACATCGCCTGCTGGTTGGCATTCTCTTCCGTATCAGTGCTGTAATAATCCAACGTTCGTATATTGAAATCACTGATGTTGTGTGCGGTAGTCATCTATATCGCTCCATTCAAAGCCAGCCTTTTGTAACATATGATAGGTGATGTAGGCATGCCATATACGACCAGGGTGTTCAAGGTCTCTGCCTAAGTCACTAACAAAATGCTCGTGAAAGGTTGACGCATTTAATATATCCTTATGTATAAACACAAACTTCGCACCAAACTGGTCACAAACCGACTGCATCGCTCGCTTTGTTTTGTCCAAATACAATGCCCATTCTTCCATTGTCTCATAACGTAATGGCATCTTAGGTGAATATGAATTGCATTTACGCAGGAGAACATTGTTTGTAATGACCTCATAGGCAGGTTCTGGTTCTAAGCAGAACACATACTGCGACTTCAACTTAGGCAACCACGCAAGCAGAAGTCTATACATCTGATCTAAACTGCCACCTGATTGTGCGAGATTGTAGCAACGCCAACCAAATGATGTGCCTGTTAGGACAGGCCAAATTTGATTCTCAGGCATACCGATACCAAACGTAACATCACCACCGAGTGTTATGATACTGCGGGGACGTTCTGTGTCAGGCATTTCGTCACCACGAAAGCCATGACTGTTGATGCGATAGTTCAATATAACTGTATCGAGAGGACGTTCTACACCTGCTGTCCAAGTGTATTCACCATTGGGCAACAAGTCCCAACCATTAAGCGTTATATCTTCTGGTCTGTTTTCGAGATTGCTAAGATATAATTCTTCGCTATCATAACCATAGTAATCATAAACTGTAGGCTCAAGAGCCTGGAAATCAGCATAACTAAATTCAGGCTTCATCGCTCACTGCATCCTGAACCTTCTCACTGAGATACCAAGCGGCAAAGTCACTATGCTTAGATAGAAACTGATGGACTTGTTCATGTGTCATTTGGTCACTGCGAATCATGTCCGCCCACATCTCGTAACGTTCTAATTTATTTGATGGTATTACTGTCATCTATTTACTCCACCCAAAATTACTTGTAATATCTTTCTTGCCCTGTCCCTGACTGTTTCTTTAACTGCGGGTTCGGGTAAAGACATCTCCGGGGGAGCGGTTTTCACCTGCTCCCCCGTGTGCTGTTCCGGGACAGCACAAGCTACGGTAGAAAGGATAAGGACCGTAGCGAGAATCCTATGAATTGTTGGCATCTTCCTCGGCTTGTTGTCTGACTTCTTCTTCAAACTGCCAGGCATTCCATTGCACGACACCTGCTTTTTCTTTCACCCATGCAATCATAGCCGCAATGCCTTCAATCGCCCCGGCACGTTCACCCATACGATAGCCTACAAAATAAGCCACGCCAATACAAACCATTGCCAAAATAGTGTGTTCTAAACTAGTCATTCTTGACTCCAGTATTTGTCAACCAGCCAATCGTGGTTGTCTTCAAAGTATTCCATCCAGGTGAGTTCTTCTTCACCATGACGGCGGCGTTCACTAAGGCATTCTTGCCACATTTGACGACAAAAGACAACGAAGTCATCTGTCATAACCTGCGACATTGCTTCTGGTGATGTTAACATTACTCTTTCCCTGCCCTTCTACCTCTTTCGTGCATGTATTCTAAAAGGTCCATAACACCCATTAGGATTAACATGATGGATGCAAACATACTTACAAAGCCTGCGCCTCCATCTGATTTCAAAGTTAAATTCAATCCGAGTATCGAAAAACCCAGAAGAAAAGACATAACTGCATATTTAAGTTGCCATAACATTATTTATCTCCGTTAGTTACCAAGTTATAAATTCCCTCCCAATTTTTTACAATACGAAAATCACCCTTGGCTTTCATATTGTGACCATGCTCCATTAATAAAGCATCGTAACCAATGTGACCACCTAACTGAGCATTCGTAACTTTATCCTCAATCCAGTAACAACCTTGGTATTTCTCTGATAGTTCTATGAGAACCTCATCCTTATCTGCGCCTGTGTCTAAGCAAATAACGTCATCAAACGTGTTCTTACCAAACAACTTACCCAGATTCCGTGTCCGTAGTTTTTGTGCATACGGATCCAATGACAGGCTAGTGACAGCTACAAATTTGTATTTGTGCTTCTCATGTAGCATCTTGATGTAATATTGTGCATCACGCAAGGGCGGCAAAAAGCCTATAGCCGCTGATGCGTTAAACTGCCGAACCAATTGGTCTGTAATTTCCTTAGCCAATCCAAACCGTTTGTCCACACCATATAGGTATTCGTAGCCGTCAACCAAATCATGTCCCATGTGTTGCATCCAGACCAGGAATCCTTCTTCCCAGTCTAGAACAACGCCATCAATGTCTGTTAATATTATTTTATTTTTAAGCAACTTCATAATCCTTGTCCCACTTACCAACACTGATTGAAATGTAGTAGGCGGTATCGAAATAATCAGTCATAATATCTGACCGGTCATACCATGTATCACCTTTTGCAATGCTAGTAACTTTATCCAAGAACTCTGCATTTTTCTCACCATAGAAACGTTTTGTATGGTGATGATTAATGGGAGTATGACCTTCATTCAGGTTCACTTCACGTTCCTCACCATGAATCCGAGTAGTAACTACCTCAAACTCAGGACCTTTCATCAATGCAATATCTACAGAGTGACCCCCTGAAGACTTGCGAACTGAGAACTTGCAATCAGGAAACGTCTGCTTAAGATTCTGACGAATTACCTTAACTTCTTGTGCTCCAATATATGCCATAAAATAGTTCCTTTCATCTAACTATACCTTATTATGCACTCTTTATAGGATAATGTCAAGCACTTTTTTACCTATACTGCGAACCGTGCCTGACACATTCACACCCAATACTTCCAGAGCAACACCTGTCATAATCACCTGACATGCGCCTATGCACTTTCTATCTTTTTCTTTGTGTATGGTATGGATTCCAACTGACTGCGGATTCTCTGTTTTACCTACCGTTTTGTAAGTATATGGCTTGTCATATACTGCGGCTATCATTGGCAATGATAGAATAGTAAGTATTACTGCGGTAATTAGGAGGAACTTAATAAGTCCCGTCATAGGATTCCTCAAGCATTAGGTCATTTTGTATTTCTACCCATAATCTATGTCCGAGAGCAGACGCATAATCTGCCAATGGACCACTGAATTTCACCCGAAGAACCTTGGCAACTTCTTCCCATTCAATATTGTAGTTATCGCAAACTATTTCTTGGATCTCATCCACTAGTTTGGCATGGCTTTTGCTAGACATTTTTAGATACTTTCGATTTAACTTTATATTCGACAACTTTATTGTCAGTCTCACGACCTTCGACAACTTGTTGGGATACGAAATAAAACGCATCGTCCATAACTTGTTCTCGAGAAGAGGCATAAATTACTTTTCCTCCACGGGAACCATCAGAATAATCTACTGTAATATCTGCTTGAAACATTGTCATAACTAACTCCTAACTATCTAACTATACCATATAATGGCATATTTTGGTCCAAATGTCAAGCACTTTTTGCAATATAAATACAGAAAAATGGGACTTATTATGCAAAGATCTGAATACATTGGCAACTTCCTCGAACAAATTGACTGCAATTCTCTGCTCGAAAAAGTAAAGTTAGAGCAGGGTGACAAGCGAAGTATCCTAGGAGTTAAGGAAAATGTTACCTGGGTGTCTCCAGACTATAATGATGCAAAAAGACAGATGTATGAGACATGGGAAAAAGCAGGTTATGCTGAAGATGGTGGTTCAGTAGAATGGATTAACCTATATGGCGGCATTCATTTTGATTATGACATTGTTCTAAAATTTTCTGAGCTAGTAGATGCAACATCACATAGTTGTTGGGTAAGTCAAATGCCTGTAGGTAAATGTGCGCCGTGGCATTGGGATGTTAATAAGGATTATGACAGTATCAAGAATAATCCTAAAATGGTTAGATATTCATTCTTTATTGACAAGCCTGAACCAGGCAAGGTGTTCGTTATAAATGATGAAGCACATCACATGAGAGAACAGGGTTCTGTTTACAAATGGAAAAAGTGGGATGATTGGCACTTAGGATTTAACTGCGGGCTATCTGAAAAGTTTTTGTTCCATTTCATAGGTTATTCCAACACATAAATATAGAAAATAATGAGGTAGATTATGGCTAAAGGCAAACGTTCATCGGGTAATTCCTATACATCAAAGGGCGAACGTAGAAATGTTCGCAAAGACATCTGTAAAGCGATGCGTAGGGAGAGATCCATTCTCCAAACAGCTTTAGATAAACAAGAAGCAAAACGCAAGGGCAAAAATGTAAAAGAAGGCGGCAAACATTATGACCGCTGGGTTCCTTGGCATGTAGGTGTTGCAGAATATCGTAACAAGTTTATTAATGGCACGAGCGAATAAATTTTTTCTTTTTAAAACACCTAAAGAGTTCTGGATTGTAGATGAGAATACATTGCAGGATGTGCCTAAGCCACGGGAGATGCTTATCCAAAAGACTCAGGTAGAGTTAATACGAGATTATGTTGTAACACAAAACAAACAAAATCTACCTATTGTGGATCGTTGCCGTGACCGCACTGCATGGCATACGCCTGAAGGTCGAGAACGTATCCGACAAGCAAAACTAGGTGACAACCACCCTGCTGTAAAAAATGGACGCTCTCAGGACTTCCGTGATAAGGTGTCTAAAACAATGACAGGCACTAGGCGAGGTGAGTTCAACCCAATGTATGGACGCAAACACAGAGCAGAGTCAATACAAAAGATTAAGGAGTCTGCTCTCAATCGACCTACAAGGCGCTGGTGTGTGGAGCCCAACGGCACAAAACATCTAGTCCCTACAACTGACGCACTGCCTGAGGGCTGGCAATGGGGTCGTAACTACGATCCATATCGCCCTAACTAGGCTGTTTTCTTTTTGCGTGGTTTGCGTGTTTTCTTTTCAGGAAGTTTATTGTATTCTGTAATGCCGAGATCCTTTAGAAGTTTCTCAAGTTTAGGATACATTTCAAGTAACACACCATCTTTAACTGCGGTGAGAATTTTAGCCTCTGAAGGGTGTAGTCCTTCTAGGATCTGCATCCAATTCATTTCCTGTTTCCATGGCGGCAAATTGCGTAGGTTACTATTAGGATCCAGGAAAGTATTGATACGGCGCCATTCTATTTGAATTGTTGTTTCACCCATACCTTCAGGTAAATCATCTTGCAATTTGGCTGTTTCAGGCATACCCTCAGGAAGACCCCAATTAGGCTTTTCAGCACCAACACCAATACGCACCAAAGGAACAACTGTTTGATTTGTTGATGCCCATTCTTTTAAACGTGTAATTTGCTCGTCTTTTTTAGTTGCTTCAAATACCCAGTCAAGAGCATCATTAAATTGTCTAAATTTTCTAGCCATTATAGTTTCTCACTGACAAAAGAATCCGAGTATCCATTAACGGAACCAGGAAAATATTTGCGGGTATATGTTTTTTTGTGAAGATGTTTACCTACCCATTCATAAACAGAATATTCTTCACGGGAATATTTATCGGCTTTTTCTTGTGTAAATTCACCGAACACACCATTAGTATCTGACATTAAAAATCCTCCAATACATCCATCATGTTTTTCAAACGATACTTTATAAAGTAATTTAGAAGTTGGCTTCTATCTTTATTTAGTTGTTTCTCATATGACTCTATGACACCTTCTTTAATTTCGGTTGGAGTCATTGACAGGTCAACCAATTGTTTGTTACGATTGTAACGTGCTGCCATATCACTTGACACCCATTCCTCAGGCTTCTGTAACTTCCATTCAGCCAATACAGTCTTACGAATAGGACGTTGACGCTTGCCTTCTACAAATGTGTCACCTGGACTAAGAATATTAGGAACACCATCACCCTTATCACCTGAGATAATATGCTCCATGAGGACTGCATGTGCAGGTTCAGTAATCTTAACAAACGCCTTCTTAATAGGCGACCACTGTTTTACGTTCTCCCACTTTTGTAACTGTTGGAAGTCATGGTCACCAGAGATAATTAGAAAAGGTTCTGCCTCGTCAAATAGTTTACCTGGCGTTGTCTGTGTCTGACTGTATTCTGCAAGTGTGCCAATAATATCGTCAGCCTCCGCACCGTCAACATCAATAAAAGGATAAGGAAAATACTCATCCAACTCATTGCGTATCATATGTAGAGCATCGAAAATAGAAGACCAATCATAACCACTGGACTCTCGTGTTTTCTTGCGTGAGGCTTTGTAGTGAGGAAACACATCACGCCGCCAATAATGTCGGTTGTCACATGCAATAACAATCTCACCATATTCTTCATGGAACCTGTTACGATAGCCTCGTATAGCATTGATAATCATATGCCGCAATAAAGGCACATTCACTTCTATATCTGTGCGACCACGAAGCTCTGCCATCAGATTACTAATGGCTGTCTGATTAAAATCAACTACAATCATGCCTCTTCCTCCTCGGGTTCAAAGCCCCAACGATATCCGAGATCCTCATAGTAAACACCTTGTGTTCTTTTAGGATTGCCGTCTTTATCATACGCCATTGCCATGCAACGCCATTTTGTTTTAGTCTGTTGTTCTTCACCCCAAAAGTCGTCACACCAATCACCGTCTCGTAAATACTTTTCCATATTACGGATATAGCCTTCGAGGCTTTTAACTTTAGCCTCAGAGCCTTTTACTCCTGCTCGTAAACTAGAACGTTCTTCCTTGAGAAGCTCTCGGTTGTGTTTAATCCACTTACGAACCTTTGCAAGTGACAAATGACCATCATCAGGTATAGCAACTACATCTGGATGGACATTCTTATATGTAGGGGGATTTGCGGCGGCACGTTTTGCTCTAGCCTTAGCCAGACGTTCTACTGCCGCCGCTTTTTGTTCCGGCGACATAGGTTTGCGCCGTTTGCGGATTTTCTTCCGCTCAAATTTTTCTGGTTGTCGTGCCATAAAGGACTCCTTCTATAATACTGTATATATTATAGGAGTTTGTCCGTAAAGTCAAGCCGTTACTTTTGTGATTCGGTCCGCCACAATGGTCCGCCAGCCCTGTTTGTCAACATCAAACACAACTAGGTTCTTATCTGTAGCACGAGATTTACCTGTTGTTACCGGAACAACATTCTCCTGCAACGTGCAATTCATCACACGTTCGGTACCATCAAGTTTGTTAAATGTAATTTCAACAACCTGAGTTTTTAAAGTTTCAACAATATCTTGCATATTATACTCCATTATCCAATACTCCTAAGAGCTCCATTAAAAAGTCTTACAAAATTATCCACACACTTACTTGGGTAAAGTTTATTGAATTGTTTTGCATTATCATAATTATGTTCCAAAACATCTCTCATTGATTCATACCAAACCAATTTATTATCAATCCTACCTATATTTTTCAATAATGTAACGACTTCATTCATTCTATCTTCAAAAGAAGATTGCTTATCATAACATTCATCGAAGTATTTGTCAAACGTCTTGAAGCCAAAATCACGAAATAAATCAAGATGATTTTGCGGACCCAACATTATCATAGGTAAACTGTTATTTACTGCCTGATACCATTTTTCAGATAACCATGGAAAAGGACTAGTAACATGAGATTCACTGATACAGGCTACCCAGGAATTTTTTGCATAGTCTGTATGTATCCATATCTTTTTAAAATCTCTGTTTTCTACTATAGAATACAAACGTTCAGATTCACCAGGCAGTGGCACCATTATACCTTTATGTAAGTAGGAACAATTATTATTTTCCCACAACCCTGCTTTGTTTAGGGTATCATATATTGTGTCTCTATGTGGACGAAAAGTTCTCTGTAGTAACATAAAATCTTTAGCACCATGCTGTTTCTTATATTGTATTTGCTCCTCATAGGAAACAAACCATTCTTTTACACTCCCATCATATACAGGACATTCCACAGGGAAATTTATATTGTTTTGAAAATCCTCACCTTCGTGATTAAGAAATGTAGGAGAATTCCACATATATCCATGACTAAAAAGATGGGATAAATTCTGGTAGGATATTTCTGGGTAATGTTCATGGATAATTTTTATATTTGCGTCCGTTAGATTTGGATTGGCTACTAGCATAATTAACAAGTTGCAATCAATGTTCCATTTATTACACAACTCTTTAATCATTGCAATCTGTTCTTGGCTACCATAAGGCTCATAGATAAATTCTATATACAAAACTGCCTGTTTGTTCTGTAACATTTCTATCTGTTCTTTAGGAAAAACTGCAAAAATATCCTGTCCCTCGAATACTGAGGGTGAAATACCTACATGTAAGATAGTTTTTTCAGTGTGCAATTCATATTTAAATTGTTGAATTACTCTAGGTGCAACACAAGGTTTAAGAAGCCCTCCAGCCGCAACGGTAATGTCATAAGGATATTTTTCTACGAACATTTACTTTTTACGCTTTTTATCAATTAACCATTCTAAATTTGCAATGCGTTTTCTTTCAGCAGGATTTAGTGTGTCACCATCACTAATCTTTGCAAGCAATTCTTTATCTTCTGCCATGACCTGTTCAACTACTTCTACTTGTTCTGTAGGTGCTTCCTCAGGTTCAGGTGCAATAAGTTCTTCGGCTGTTTCTGTTGCAACGTCATCAAGTGACATAAACTCGATACGCCTACCTGTAGCATAATTGAGTTGCATATTAGCCGCAACAACAAGCAGAATAGCAAGCGGGTCAAACACCAACACAAGCATAATAATTACTGCTCTTACCGCCTCTTCAAGGTTCTCCCTGCCGTCCTCGTAAATGAGGTCCGCGATATATTTGATAGGACCGACCTCGACTTCAAATGCCCTGACCTCGGCTGATAGTTCCGACCTTTCGTCATATAGCGTATCATTTTCTTTTTCTGCTTCCTCGATGATATTACGCATTGCTTCACGTTCCGGGGCTTGCTCTCGCCTTTCATCAAGGCCACGAGTAACATATCCCAGCTCTGTGTATCTATCAAGCGTTGCATCAAACCCGTCCAACGTCTTTTGCGCCCTCGTAATCTCACGATCGTTGGCCCTAATACGATTGTCAATCCTTTCAATTTTCGCTGTTGCATCACCACTGTCAACTCCCTGGTCAATATGTGCCTTAGATAGGAATCCGAAAATACCCATAGACGTAATAATAGATAGAATAACCACTGCAGGAACAAAATATACCTTCATCAATAGATTAGCACGTTCCCAGTTTTGATATAACCATGAGGCAGTGACCAATTTGGCAATCTCAAGGACTATACCCATTGCAAGAATAGATATTGCGGCGGCAGGAAAAATTGCCATTAAACCTACAATAGAGAAATAACCTGCAACCGCAGATACACCCAAAGCAGATGCAAATAGTAGTGCTACATATCCCATGATTTTGGCTCCCATTCTACTGGCTCAAAGTCTGCCAGTGGTTCCTTGTTTAACCTAATATTGAGCATTGAATTTAGACAACGTTTATCGTGACGTTGTTGCCACTGCAACAAAAACTCCTGCATCTTGGCATGAGATTTTTTCTCATACTCTGCAATAGTTTCTTTTGTCAATTCACCTTCATATTCTAACACATACTTGGATGAGCCAAAATATTTTTCATACAGTTTCTGCTTCTTACCAGAATAGCCTATGTAATAGTCACCATTCGGAAAGTATGTGCAATAAACTCGGTGAACCTGTTTCTCTTTAGGTTTCCGTTTTGCCATACACTATTTATGGCTCTATAAATTATGAATAAATCTTCCTTGTTCTATAGCATCGTCAACATGTGATAAAAAGTCTTGTGTAACTTTCTTATAATCATTATATAATGGATGCGTATCAATATCTACCTTTTGTTTTAAGAAAAGGTCATTTTCCTGTGACCAGTATTCTACGTTAAAGAAATGATATTTTACAGTATGATTGGATAATGTTTTTTCCATTAGATCAAAACAGTCTTTCATTTCTTTATAATTAAGATCGTGAACACAGAACCAAATTGTCAGACTAAATAATGACTTTGTGTTTATGAACTCTAAATTTCTTAGTAAGAGATCAAAATTGCCACCGCGTCTCACAACTTTGTAAGTTTCTGCATTTGCGGCATCAACAGAAATATTTAAATCGAGATTAAAGTCTTCAGCGACATGTTTCATGTCTTCCCACTTTTGCATAAGTAGCAAGCCGTTGGTGTGCATTCTAATTGTATGTAGTTGACTAAATTTTTCCTTGCTAATGTTCTTAACAAAGTTAAATGTTTCCTTACTATACAGGGGGTCGCCTGATGTTGTTGTGCCTAAATATTGTATCTTATCAGAAAACTTTTTTACGTTTTCAAAGGAGTTCTTTTGTTGTGTGCTTTCAAGTATGAAATCATGTCTACAAGTAGGACATGCTAGGTTGCATACATTATCCTCACATAATTCAATATGTGTAGGATAGTCAACTTCTACAAGCATTTCCTTATCTACAAATACTCGAGGGGAACCTCCCTCACGATATGTTTGTAAATACGGACAGGTATCACTACAAAGAGAATAAGAGTCATCCAATATACTCTCACGAATCTCTTTTATTTCTGGACTATTAAATTTTTCTTTAACAGTATCGCCGGATAATTTAGGATGATTGTTCCATGTCGGGTTACAGATAATTTGTTCACCTGACTGCAAAAATGTAGCCCATTTGAAGGGCATGGCACAATACTTTTTGTCATTCGTCATCTATATCGTCAAATTCCAATTCTTCTTCCTGTTCGACTTCACTGCCACAAAAAGGACAATATACAACACGATAATAATGTTTGTCCATATCGTGTTGCACACTGAACATTGCGTCACATGAAATACATTCCAGCCTCGGTTTCATTAGGCAGCCGAACCCCACACATCTTGCCAGTCACCTGACAATGCACCGCGGGCATAGTCTGTTGCTCTGTTTTCAAAGAAGTTTGTATGTGTAGGTGCATTAATCATTTCTTCTACCCAAAGCAATGGATTCTTTTTGACCTTAAAGATACCCTTCATACCTAGACTGATAAGGCGTCTGTCTGCAATGTAACGAATATATTTCTTTACATCCTCGGGCGTAAGATTTTCCATATCACCCATAGCAAACGCAAGGTCAATAAACTTATCCTCAAGCTCTACCATCTTTTCTGCAATGGTATAGATATTACTTTTAAGTTCGTCATTCCAAATCTCTAAGTTTTCTTCTACATAGGTTCGGAATAGTTTAATCATGCTTTCGGCGTGCATTGTTTCATCAACAATGGACCAGGTTACAATTTGACCCATGCCTTTCATTTTACCGTGGCGTGGGAAGTTCAGCAACATAATGAAGGATGAAAACAATTGCATACCTTCTGTAAATGCAGAAAAGGCGGCGATGTTTGTGGCTACTGATTCCTTAGTCCCATTCTTACTGGACAAATCCATAAAGTATTCATGCTTATCTGCCATTGCTTGATACTCTAAAAACTCATTGTAAGTGCTTTCAGGCATACCTAGTGTTTCAATGAGATGTGAATATGCGGCGACATGCAATGCCTCTCTAGCGGCAAATCCAGACAGCATCATACGAACTTCCGGTTGTGGGAAGTAAGGCAGATAATTTGTAACATAACCACCTGCTACATCAATATCACCCTGCGTAAAGAAACGAAAGATGTTTGTCAAAAATGCTTGTTCTGCCTTTGACAATTTGTTTTTCCAGTCCTTAACATCTTCTGCCATAGGAACTTCTGTATGTAGCCAATGTGACTGTTCATGTTTCAACCATGCTTCATACGCCCAAGGATAATTAAAAGGTTTGAAATAATCTCGTTCATCCTGTAAGTTCAATTTCTTCGCCATGGGCGTCCTCCGTTTGTTTTAAATTAATTAGTGTATTTTTTGCCGGGTGTCTGTTTCGTCTATTGTCATATGTCCCGCCGGCGGCAGTCATATTAGATTCGACTTTGTATTCATTCATATTAAATGTTTCTTCAAACGTAATAAAATCCATTTTGCCTCTGACTGTAAATGGATAGTCATGGCTAGGATCAAACATATAGGACTTTTGCATTTCCATAATACTTGTGTGTGTATCAGGGAAAAATTCCAATAATGTTCTCCAAGCAATGTCATAAATTTCTAGTTTATGATCAACAAAATCTGTCTCTTTCTGATAAAGCCAAGAATGTGCAGATTCTGTTTGTATAACTGCTTCATCAGATTTCTCTCCATTATCTTTTTTATTCTTTTTTACTCTATCCTGCTTAATAGTTTCAGCCATGGTAGTGAGAATTTGTGTATCTTTGTTAGACTCGGGATTCAGTTTGTGGTCAGCCTTTACATGTTTACGCAATTTGAAAAAGCCCTTGGCTGCATCCTTACCTGCTTGATCCTCAGAAAGATATTTAGAAACGCTTCTTCTGATAGATTGGAAGTGTTCGTCAATATGTTTTGTCTCTTTAATTTTTTCAAAGACTTTATCATAGAACTGTCTATAACTAATGCCTTTTCTTCTTGCATATCTTGACAACACATAGGTATAACCATACACATGGAATCTAACTATCATCCAGGAATACATATACGCTTCAACCATTTCAATTGTGGACATATCTTTTGTAGCACATACAACTTCTACATACTCAGGAATATCATCAGGGTCATTATATAAAAAGATATAGTCCTTAACTAGAACAGTCTTGATGCCATATTTTTCTCTGGATTCTTCTGACGACATTTCACTGTTTTTTAGTGTTTGTGCATACCAAACTTCTACACAGTTATGTTGCCCTGCTTCAAGTATTTCACCCATACCGTCCTTCCAGGATTCAAGTGTTTCTCCTGGCAATCCAATAATCATTTCACTATACGCATCAAGGTCAGCTGCCTCAGTTTTTTCTAACATCTCACCGAGTTTATTGATATCTAAATTTTTCCTTTTAATTTCCTCAAGAGTTTTTTCACTCATACTCTGCTGGCTAAGTGTCACACCCTTCATTAGTCTTCCCAATGCCTTTCCAATTTGTATTACATGGTCATTACTATTTTTTGCAAATTGAATAGCAATTTTATCTAAACGACTATCATTTAAATGTTTGTAAAACATTTTTGCTAGTTCAACATCTCTGTTCTTGAATATACCAAAGTTAGCATCAGCCATAAAAATATAGGCGATAGGATTATTTTTCATCCAAAGTATTTCCTGTTCAAGGCGGTCAAATTCAAACTGCTTAACCTTGGAATATGTTAGACTACCCCAATCGCAAAATGTGCATGAAAAGGGACAACCTCTCGAAGTTTCAAAGGGCGTTTGCCATACAATATCTGGATGATCTGCAATAATTTTATCAAACACACCTGTTGTAAATGGACTAGGCAATTCAGTTAGATCTGTAATACGTTGTCCCATGTAAACATTTTGTATATCTCTACCCTCATGGATGTCTTTGAGTAGCTGTGTGAATTGTTTTTCGCCCTCACTTAACATTACAATATCAATCCAAGGATAATCAAATAAGTCCTGCCTATTTACTTGCGGGCCGCCGAAAACAATTTTACAGTCTGGATATTTTTTCTTGATCTCATGCGCCATATGCAAATTGTATTGTTCGTTCCAAACATAGCTACTAAATCCTGCAACAACAGGATCCTTAATTTTTTCCAAAACTTCTGCAAGTTTGTCTCTAGCAAAAAAGAGTCCATCAAGATGATAATTGTCGGTTACAAAGTCATGTTGTATGGCATATGCCCATAGACAACCAGCACTATAAGGTAACCAGTTCTGTGTTGATCCCTGGAACTGCATCGTGTATTGAGGCTGAAAGAGATATATATTCTTCTTAGACATTACTCCGCCAAAACTTTATAGTTCTATCCAGGCCATCGGAAAGACTGACCTTTGGTTCCCATCCTGTAGTTTCTTTCAGCAACTTCCCATTGCTGTTTAACCAATAAATTTCACCTGGACGTTTTGGCTTTGTATCCCAATTGATTGTCCCGGACCAATTCATTTTTTGTGCTATCATATCAGCATAGTCTCGAATCTTAATAGGTTCATCGGGACCTAGCGTAAACAGTTTGCCCCTACATTTTTTAGGTGCGTTTACAATCGTTGTCCACGCTTCAAGCATATCATCTATGTATATAAAGTTCCTGTAAGGTTCTGCGTAACCCAGATTAACTTCATCGCCTTTCAACATCTGCGTTATGATTTGTTCAGTAACAAAAAAATCATTATCCTTCCTACCATAACAATTAGTTTGTCTTATGATAGTGTAAGGTAAATCATAACATCTACCAGCATATTCTAAGTATTTTTCGCACCCAAACTTCGCAACAGAATAGGGTGCATTGGGGTAAGGAATAGTGTTTTCGTCAAATGCAATATATTTATTAGGACGAATATTTTGCAAAACGTCATCACTGATAGGCTGATGTCCATATACTTCCATAGTGCTGGCAAAGACAAAATTTTTCAAGTCCTTAAGTGTTGAGGCAGCCTCAATTAAGTTTACTGTCCCCGTATAATTAATATCACTAAATTCTACTTGCTCATAGAAACTTTGCTCAACCTCTGTTCGCGCACCTAAATGCACAATGATATCCGGGTTGAACTCTATCACTTCAAGTTTCACATCATCATGGTCTCGCAAGTCGCTCTCAAGATGATATACGTGATTTCTACTTTCAAGATAGGGCGTTAAATGTGTGCCAATAAATCCTGAAGATCCTGTCATTAATATATTCATAAAGTATTTGTCCAGATTCCAATTTCACCAATTTCAATGTCTATAGGTTGTTCTATAATCCATTTAATGACTCCTGCAATATATTCAGGTGTCATCATATTAACATCCTTATTATGTGCTGACATATTTGTTTTTACAAAACCCGGATTCACAATACTGACTCTACATTTTTTATCTGTGCGTAAAGAAGAATGCCTTGTGTCTTTCAGTAGAAGTCTTTTGCTACTTGTATATTCTGGACGGCGTGTTTCATATGGATTAAGAAACGCAGATCTGCTACCTAAATTTATAATAGTTTTAGATGGCTCATTACTCCATAAATTTAACATTGTTTCAAACATCCGCATCTGACCAAATTGACTCCAAGCATTATTAATGAATACAGTAGCATCCCTCGCTTCTTTAGCAATCCTATCCGTATCATCTATATCATAACCATTACTGCGGCTGAATCCTTGCACAATATTGTCATGCTGTAACAAGTCCCAACAGGCTTTACCTATACCTGTAGAATGCCCTGTAATTGCAATTACTGCCTTACCCATAAGCACCTCTCAGATCCACTAGCAGGATGTATAGACATCTCAGGTTCTGATTTCATTGCTTCACTAATTTTTTGTATGTCCTTGTCATGCCAAATATCCAACATCAACATACCCCCAGGTTTCAAATACTTTAACACTTTTTCCCAGTATGTGTCAAGCGGATAATGCCACGCATATGACCAAGTAGAAGTAATTAAATCATATTGTTCCCACTCATCCTCAGGAGTAATAAACTTAATATTATCTATTTTGCTTTTTTTCATTGTCTCCTTTGTTAGATCAGTGTTATTGTAAAAAACATACCCATCCTCATCGTAACCGTTTAAATAATTTTGAGGCAATCCAGCAACATCTTTCCAACCATTATTCTTATCCAACAATGTTATTTTCGCTGAGGGAGCATAAAGACTTAGTATTAAACTATTGATACCTACACCTGAACCAATGTCCAATACGTTTGCATTTTCAGGTATATCATATGCACCTAAGTTTTCATTGCGACTCCATTCCTCCTGCCGTCTATCGTTATGGTTATCATAAAAATGCTGTAAAGAAAGAACACCATCATTACCTAGCCCTATCTGAAACATGCTGTAGAAAGCTAATTCTTCAACACTATCCCAAGATAAACTAAAAGCCCCTCGATGTGTCTTAATACTTAACTTGTATGTTCGCCAATCGGGGACTTTTGTTAAAAGCCTATCAGATAATTCATTATCCTGTAGAAGCATAGTCGCTCTCATAATCTACTGCCCACACTAAAAGTTCTTGATATCCACCAATGTGTTTGTCATCAACATAAATTTGAGGGACCATACCTGTAGGCTGTGTTTCTTCCTCAAAACTAATATCCATGCCTGTCAAAAAGTCTTTTGCATCTTTACAAAATTTGCAATCGTCTCTGGAATAAATTTTTACTTGCATTATTGAGTTCCTATGTCTATTTTATTTACTTGTTCAAATGCCCACTTGCGTTCCTTACACCACGGACAATACCCACATCTACCTTCATCACGTTCTGTGCAACTATGCGTGATAGGCATAATATCCTGTGCAATACCTAAATCAAAAGCCATTTGCACCGTTTTATCTTTTGTTATATCACTAAAAGGTTGAAGACAGATGTCCTCTGCATTGTATTGGCTGGCATGTTGTCTTTCATGGTCTGGCTCCATACCATCATAATATTTTGTGACAGCTACATAAACAATATCTGCATATTGTTTTTCAAAAATTTCATAGATCCCACTTGTCACATATGTTGAAGGATCCTCTGCGGCTATACTGCCAACAAAGTTCGTTACCCCAGAATAGCCTGACCACTTTAAAACTTTGTTAGCATACATAACTGCACCATCTATCTTAGGAACAGTGTAAGGGCGACAACTCTGTCCCCGCTTCTTACATTCTTCATAAACTATATGCCAAAGAACAGCACTATCCCAACCACCTGATACGCAAACACCTATGCGTTTATCATGTGGTATGCTATCCCTCACATGCGATACAAGTTTCATCATCAATCAACGCCTGCATATCTATTTCTTTAATTACTTCTCGTTCAATACGTTTAGACACTTTATCCGCCTTACCAAGTTTTTCAGAGCGGCAATAATAAAGTGTTTTTAATCCTTGTTTCCATGCAAGATAATGAATCGCATGAAGATATTTGATATTTACGTCAGGGCGGAAAAATAAGTTTAGTGACTGTGCTTGGTCAATAAAGTTCTGTCTATCTGCCGCATGTTCAATTAACCAACGCTGGTCAATTTCCATAGACGTTTTAAATACATCTTTTTCCTCATCTGATAGAAAAGACAAGTGTTGTGCAGAACCATCATTGGCTATGATTGAGGACCAAATTTCGTCATAATCCAACTTAGTGTTTTCTTCACACTTTGCCATAATGAGTTGATCGAGGTATTTATTTTTGTTAAGGTGTGCTCCTGATAAAGTATCTTGCCTATAGGCATTTGCTCTAAAAGGTTCAATAGAAGGCGAAGTGTTTCCCATAATAATGCTACTGGAAGCGTTAGGAGCAATAGCCATAACATGGCTAAATCTTTTACCTGTTCCTTTAGCGTCTGGTGCTTCACCTCGTTCTTTGCCCAACTGAATATTCGCTTCATCTAATTTACTCCTAATTAAGCGGAACATCCTCATGTTTGTTCCCTTTGCAACAGCACCTTCCCATGCAATATTTTTCTTTTGCAGATAGGCATGGAAACCCAAGGCGCCGATACCTATGCTCCGTTCACGGGTAGCACTAAACTTAGCCCTGGCAACAGTATCGGGTGCATTATCAATAAAATATTGAAGAACATTATCTAACATTTCTGCTACGTCTTTCAGAAACATTGGGTCTCTTGACCAAGCGTCATAGTTTTCCAAGTTTACAGACGACAGGCAACAAACTGCGGTGCGTTCTTCATTTGTGGGGAGGATAATTTCAGAACAAAGATTAGACTGGTGAATTTTTAGTCCTAGTTCTTTCTGAAACTCTGGCAGGTTGCGGTTACTTGTGTCAATGTAATGGATATAAGGTTCACCTGTTTCCATACGCAACTCAAGAATTTTTTGCCACAACGCCTTTGCAGATACAGTCTCACGGACTGCACCACTATGTGGGTCACATAGATTCCAACCATCATCAGCATCAGGGTCTTGCATACAACGCTCAACAATTTCCATGAAGCGGTCACTAATATTGATACCATGATGTAAATTTAAGGTTCTCATATTCTGGTCACCAGTCGGCTTACGCATTTCCAAGAACAACAGAATATCAGGATGTGAGATATCAAGATAGGCGGCATAACTTCCCCGCCTTGTTTTACCTTGACGATATGCAAGTGAAGATGCATCATAAGTTTTTAAGTGAGGCATAACGCCTGTAGATTTATCATCAGCAGAACGAATACCAAAGCCAATACCTACACCGCCACCTAGCATAGACAACCATGCAGTCTCACTAAAATTTTGCACAAGTCCGTCGGCTGTATCTTCAATGTAGTTTAAGAAACATGAGATAGGCATGCCGCGTTTGGATCTGCCATATGAAAGAATGGGTGTAGAATAGGACAACCAATGTTTAGAAGAATATTCATAAAGGCGTTGTGCATGTTCATCATCAGTAGCAAATGCTTTACTTACATACGCAAACCTTTCTTGAGGAGTTGTTTCCTCGTCACGCATGTAGCTTTCTTGTAATCTTTGAACGCCAAGTTTATCAAACAACTCGTCACGCGATTCATCAATCTGTAGACCCAAATATTCTCTTTTTGCCATTTACTTCTCGTATTCTGTTGGAGTTGGTTTGCCAGCTTCTAATTTATATATTTTTGTGCCGTCACCGGCATATTCCCATTCACGTTTATCTGGGTCTATTTCTGTGTAACCTTTTATTCTCTGGACAACGTCTTCAAAGGACAAATCTCTAAATGCTATCCGAGCAATAATTCTATCAGTTTTAGGTGTAATGCGATGCATTATAGAAGTGTTAAACAACGCGGCTTTATATGTATAAGAGCCAAGATTTTTAAACTCAACCTCACTAGTTTCACCTAGCAATACAATGTTAAATGCACAAAGAACGCCCTTAGGATTGTTACCTGTCTTCTTTGTTATCTCCTCATCTACATGCCATGGGTAACTTTCACCCGCATCAACATACATATAAGAAACACTTACCTCACCCCAGTTGCCTTTATACTTGTCCCCAAAGTCCTTATAAAAATTTACTAGATTGGGCGTTCTTTCATTCATAGGGTGTGCCCTAACAATATCAGGCTCTGCCCCAAATACAAAACTGCCCTGTTTTACGTCCAATGCTTCCTTTAGTAGTTCTGCAGAGTCCCAAAACTCATGTGTAATTCTAACCAGCGGCTCTGGAGAGGAATAATCCTCGGGGGCAAACCCATCGTTAAATCCTAAACCCATTATTCTTCTTCTAATGCTTTTACAATATCAGGGAAGTGAACACCTATAATTTCCCAGCACTTCTGTGCGATTTCAATGTGTTCAAGTTGTGTGCCATGCCCACCTCGCAATTCACAGTAATGAATCCACGAACGTAAAGTGCCTGACATATACAATACAGAAACTGTGTTGCCTTCAGGCAAAACCGCACGAGCTTGCTCCTTAGCAATGCCTCGATCCAATGCCCACCTATAGGCATCCTCAGCATTTTTGATAAGTTTTTCCTGCACTTGATCCCATAGTTCGTTTAACTCCTCGTCATCTGTAGCAACAGAGTTTTGACGATTTTTTAGATCTTGCAGTCTTGCTTCTTTTAACTTCCATTCAGTAGGCTCAGCATAACGTTGGCTAAACTCCTGAAAAGAAAAGGAACGGTGTCGCAAAATTTGACGGGCAATATCCCTAGTTGTTTTAATTTCCATAGTCATATGAACCATCTCAAATGGCGACCAATGTTTTTCTTTGATAAGATACCTTAACAACTTAGGTGCGGTAGTTTTATTACTTTGATTGCCTGGGTTACTTACACGGGCTGTGTATGCAATAAGTTCAGCGGCAGTTTTACAATCTGTAACAGCCGATGGTTTACTTAGGGCAATTAGATTCACATCGCTCATATTTTTCTCCATGATGTAAATTTCATTCTAGCGGAAAGGCCTTGATATGTATTGCTATCCATAATGTCCTGAACATTTACACCAGCAATTGCCATATCATTTATATCCTTCTCGCCAATAGTTTCAGGCCATATAACAACTTTATAGCCCATGTCTACATACTTTTCTACAAGTTTGCAGACTTCTGTATTTTTAGGTTGATTGTCAAAAACAATCCTTGTATTATCCTTATCAAGTCCCAACTCCTCAATTTTATTAAAGGAGGTACCGGCACATGCAATACTATTTCTAATAAACAGACTGTCCAGCGGGCCCTCTACGACGGTTACAGGCTGTGTCTTATCAACGTTATCCAAACCATATACTGTAGGAGCATCCTCGTCAATTTTAATAAGGATATATCTAAGAGCTTCCCCTCTCATACCACGCATAGACAATGCTGTCAATTTACCATTTTCGTTTACAAACGGAATAGCAAGACGCGGCTCTTCTGTTCTAATACTCTCTTTATACTTATAATTCAATTGAACTACATTCTTGATATTATCTACAAAATAAAGCCTTTTGTGTGAATCTTTTGGCAATCCTCTGCCATTGACATATTCTATTGCTTCATGGTCAGCAGGCAAGTCATATAGGCAGTCCATTAGTTGTGTCCATAGACTAACCTCAGGCTTCTCTGTTTTTACAACTTCCTTTACTGTTCGTTCTGTGCCAAACTTTTTGCGATTACCACCATCAGCATAACGTTCTAGGACATATTCCTTGTAAAGTAACGTGTCCATTTGTTTCAACATTGTGCCAAAATGTGCGCCATGACCACAGTTATGACACTTATACATCAAGTCATTATCTTTACGGAAAAAGTATCCACGCATCTTGCGTTTGTTTTTTTGAGAGTCACCGCAGATAGGACAACGGACATTCCAAAGATAGTCATTCTTCTTTTTGAAGATCTCGAATTTATGGGAGATTTGTGTCAGATATTTTGTATCAATGTATAAGCTCATAATCTAGTTATATAGTAAAATTTACTATATGTCAAGAAAAGATTGATGAAATCCAATCAAAGGCACCAGCAAGGAAACCAATTACAGCCGCGGCACCCATATAGAACCAATTTTTCTTCTCAAGGTCGGTTATTCTTTTTTCGAGACCAGACTGTTCGTTACGAATAATCTTCTCTCTTTCTAGCATGGCATCCTTAATCTCAGAAATGGCGTGCATTATTTTAATTACATTTGCGTTCATTTCTTGACGGGTTTCCTTGCCATTGGTTGTTATGCGAGAGTGTAGTTCTCGCAACTGCTCATCATTTTCGATACGCCTTTTTTCAGTCAGGTGAAA
>Ga0181393_1000167_pt1 | contig 23703 bp, 17 predicted proteins | sample 16SPOviralmetaG_FD_130122 | JGI IMG/M metagenome (GOLD analysis project Ga0181393, IMG submission 130122) | Marine viral communities from the oligotrophic San Pedro Time Series (SPOT) site, San Pedro Channel, CA, USA - 16 SPOT_SRF_2010-10-21 | ecosystem: Environmental > Aquatic > Marine > Strait...
TTAAAATGTTTAAACAGCTTCTTCAGAAAGATGACCCAATTATAGTTGAAATTGGTGCTCACTTTGGCGAAGATTCAATGAGATTTTGTGAGGTGTTTAAAAATATCACACTACATTGTATAGAACCCGATCCTAGATGTGCAAAAATTTTTAAGAAACATGTTAAAAACAACAATGTAAAACTTTATGAGATTGCTCTCTCTAGTGAAAATGGAAGAATGAAGTTCTACCAAAGCCACCACCCAGATCAAATAAAAACACCCGAGAAGTATGATTGGATTACTGACAGTGATTATGAAAATTATAAACTTGGTAATTCTGGCTCGTCTTCTCTTAAAAAAGGTTATAGACACCTTTTGAGTGAGTCAATAGAAGTTGAAGTTGCAAGATTTGATACGTGGGCTAACCAAAATAAAATAGACAAGATAGATTTAGCCTGGATAGACGTTCAAGGAGCAGAAAGAGATGTATTATTGGGAATGGGTCAAGATATAAATAAAATAAAGCATATTTGGATTGAGTATGGAGAAAAAGACTATGAAGATGCAATGTCTAGAGAAGAGACAATAAACCTTATGAAAAGTAAAGGATATGAAGTAATTGATTCTATTTCAAGCTTTTCTGAATGTGGAGACTTGATGTTTAGAAAATTAGGACAAGAGGCTTAGATTTATGGGTACCGTAACCGTAGAATTGACCAATGGATTTGGGAATAATATGTTTCAGTATGTTGCTGCCCGACAATTGGCATATTTTTTAAAATCTGAATTAATTGTATTGCCTCCTGAGCCAGATTATTATGCTATACCCGATTTGGAAAAAATGGGTATAAAAATATCACAAAGCTCAACACATAGAGAAGAAATCATAATTGACGATACCAATTATTTATCATCATTTAATAGAAAAATTCAAAATAAAAACATTACAGTATCTGGGTATTTTGAAAATTATAAATATTTCATTGAGAACCTTAACTTAATAAAGCCGTGGTTCCCAGAGGTTACTCCAAGACAGGACAATGATTTGGTTCTTCACTTTAGGGGTGGTGATAGATTGTTTTACAAGAATGGTTTTGAAAGTAATCCTCCCGTAGAAAATTTTTTAAATGCTATAAACAAATTTGATTTTGATAGACTTCACATAGTAACCGATATGCCGGAATGGCGCCCTCTCACCAATTCAGAATTAAATGAGATGAAATTTCATTATGATGCACCGACCACATCTAGAATAAATATAGAAACCTCAACAGAATATTTTAATTCTATTGTTGAGGGATTATCATCACTTGACCCTATAATCAGGCACGGCTCCGTAGGAGATGATTTCAATTATATAAGAACTTTCAAAAATATATTATTTCAACATGGAACTCTCTCATGGTGGGCTGCCTTTTTGAGTGATGCTAATAAAGTTGGTGTTTACGGACCGTGGCGACCTTGGAAGGGAGACTCAAATAAAAATTTAAGTGATGTTAAATTGGATTGGTGGTTTAAATGGGAATAACACATATTACTGTTGATAATGTGGTAAAAATGTGCTTTATTGAATAATAAGGAAAAAAGATGAAAATTGTAATAACCGGTGGCACTGGTATGGTAGGCTCTGCCTTTAAAAGACTAGACTTAGATGCAGAATACCCCACAAGAACAGAATTTCACAATAACTTGTATGATGTAAGGGAAAAAAATATAATTCATCTAGCCGCTAAAGTTGGCGGTGTGAAAGCAAATACAGACGAAATAGGAGAATTTTACAGAACTAACTCAATTATCAACCAAAAACTCCTACATCATGCCCATTGCTCAGATGCAAAAAAAGTTGTTTCGTTGTTATCAACATGTGTATATCCAGATAAACCATATGTAACTTACCCCCTTACTGAAGATCAATTACATTTGGGACCGCCACACCAGTCTAACTTTGGATATGCTTACGCAAAAAGAATGGTTGATGTTATGTCTCGCGCTTATCGCCAACAGTATGGTTGTAATTTTATTACTGCTATACCAAACAATTTGTATGGCGAAAATGATAATTTTGATTTAGAAAACAGCCATGTTATCCCCGCCATAATTAGAAAAGTTTGGGAGGCAAAAATAAATGAGAAGCCTTGTGTAGAGTGTTGGGGCGATGGCTCACCGTTGAGAGAGTTTACATACTCCGAAGATATTGCCAGAATTCTATTATTTTTGTTAGAAAATTATGATGATCCTGAACCAATCAATATTGGTAATACTCAAGAGTTTTCTATCAAAGAGGTTGTAAAAATGGTATGTTCAATTCTAGAGTACGATGGAGATATTTTATGGAACACAGAGATGCCATCTGGTCAATACAGAAAACCAAGCTCAAATCAAAAATTATTAGATCTTGGTTGGAAAAAAGAATGGTATACTTCTTTGGAAAAAGGCTTAACTAAAACTTGTAAGTGGGTTATAATAAATTATCCAAACTTAAGAGGAATTCCATGAAGACAGCCATGATAACCGGAATAACTGGTCAAGATGGCTCGTATTTGGCTGAATTGTTGTTAGAAAAAGGTTATAGAGTAATTGGTTTGAAACGAAGAACATCTATGATTTGTACTCAAAGAGTAGATAAGATTTATGATCATGAAAATTTTGTGCTTCGATATTTTGAACTGAATGATTCTGGTTGTATGTATCGACTATTGTCTGAATATAAGCCAGATGAGATTTATAATCTAGCAGCCCAGTCACATGTTCGTGTATCATTTGAGGTTCCTGAAAGTACAACTGACACTATCGTCATGGGCACTCTACGTTTGTTGGAGTTTGTGCGGTCAATGACCCCCACTACACGTTTTTATCAAGCCTCATCTTCAGAGATGTTTGGGGACAATCCCGAGAGCCCACAAGATGAATCCACAGCCCTTCATCCCGCCTCACCGTATGCTTGTGCAAAAGTATATGCTCACCATCTTGTCAGAAATTATAGAGAGTCTTATGGTCTGCATGCATCATCTGGGATTTTATTCAATCATGAATCGCCAAGAAGAGGTCAAACATTTGTTACTCGCAAGATTACAATGGCAGCAGCCAGAATTAAATTAGGTTTACAAGATAAACTTTATCTTGGTAATCTAGATGCAATGCGCGACTGGGGCTTTGCTGGAGATTATGTTAAAATGATGTGGATGATGTTACAGCAAGAGCACCCTGATGATTACGTTATAGCAACTGGTGAGACGCACTCTGTAAGAGAATTTTTAGAAGTTGTGTTTGAACATGCAGGCTTAGATCTTGAAGAACATGTTAGGCAAGATAAAAGATTATTCCGCCCCCATGAGGTTCCACTACTACTAGGTGATGCAAAAAAAGCTCAACAAAAACTAGGTTGGACACCTCAAATTAAGTTTAAAGAATTGGCTATAATGATGTACGAGGCTGATTTAAAAAGTTTAAAAGAAAATGGTAATTAAGGAAATTAAATGAAAAAGTTTCAAGTATTGTTGAAAAACGGAAATCATTTTAACATTGATTTTTCACCCGGAGATATAATAATAGATTGTGGAGCAAACATTGGAAACGTTTCCGCCCCATTTGCTAATGCGGGTGCCACAGTTATAGCCTATGAACCAAATATTCATGCTTACTCAGAATTAAAAAATAGATTTGCAAGTTATAAAAATGTCGCTTGTTTTCAAAAGGGTGTCTCCAATATTGATACAGAGGCAAAATTATTTTTGCATGAAAGTTGTGAAACAGACCAAGTAAAGTATTCTACTGGTTGCTCCATAATTTCACAAAAAAACAATATTAATGTGAATAATAGTATCGATATTGAACTAGTAGACCTATCGAGAATAATAAAACAAATAAATAATTCTTACTCAAGAGGTGTGCATATTTTAAAAATAGACATCGAAGGTGCAGAATGCGATGTAATGGAGAAACTTATGGATGAAGATCTGTTAAGGGATATACCTTATGTATTTGTTGAAACTCACGAAAAAAAGATACCATTTTTAGCTGAAAAGACTAAAAAAATGATCGCTAGAGCCCAAGAACTGGGCTTGAATAACATTAATTTCAACTGGATTTAGGAGAAACAGATGGCTAGATGTTTAGTAACTGGACATATGGGCTATATTGGCTCAAAGATATTTTCTGCTTTACAGGAAGAAGGTCATGAGGTCATGGGCTTGGATCTACAAGAACAACAACCCAAGGATATCTTGAAGATTTTAAAGGAGGATAATGACGGACATTTCCACCCACATTATTTTAACTTCAAGCCTGAGTATATTTTTCATACCGCATGTTGGCCAAGAATTGGGCTTTGTTTGGAAAAGCCTGTTGCCACAATGAATAACAATGTTTTGGCTGGCTCGATAGTATTAAATTTTGCTAGAAAGGTTGGCTCTGTAAAGAGAGTAATCTACTCTAGCTCTTCTTCAGTGATGGGAAATGGTGACGGACCAACAAACCCATACGCACTACAAAAGCTTGTTACTGAAATAGAAACAAAGATTTACTCTCAAATATTCAATATTGACACTGTTAGTCTTCGGTATTTTAATGTCTATTCAGAGGATCAAAAAATAAATGGACCTTATGCTACTGCTGTATCTAATTGGATGCACTGCATTAGAGAAGGTGTGACCCCATATATTACTGGCGACGGGGAGCAAAGAAGAGATATGGTTCATGTAAGTGATGTTGTATCTGCTAATATTTTTGCAATGAAGTACGATGGCGCCTTTGGTGGAGAAAACTTTGATATCGGCACGGGTAACAATATATCTTTAAATGAGATTAGAGACATTATCATTACCGAGCATGATGTAAAATTTGATTACATTGAAGGTCGCCCCGGAGAAGTTTCAGAAACTCTTGCCGATACTTCAGGTCTATCTGAATTAGGATGGCAGGCAAAGATAAAAATAAATGAGGGAATTGCTGGTTGTTTTAGAGGAATCAAATGACTACTATTGGTATTGTTGGGCTTGGTTTTGTTGGAACAGCTATACACGAAGGTCTTAAAAAGTTTTATAATATTCGTGGATATGACATAGACCCAAGAAAGAGTGATTCTACGTTAGAAAAAATAGTAACAAACTCAGATATAATTTTTCAATGTCTGCCAACCCCTATGAGAACGACTGGCGAGTGCGATTTAACAATTGTTGAAGGCTCCCTTAGTAATATCAATGAGCTTGCAGCACAGTGTAATCGAACTCCGATTGTTGTTATAAAATCTACTGTCCCACCGGGTACATGTGAAAGACTTAATGATAGATTTCGTAATCTAAATATTATATTTAGTCCAGAATTTCTTACCGAAGCTAATTCTATAGAAGATTTTAAAAACCAAACAAGGATTATTCTGGGTGGACCTAGACCATATACTACCCAAGTAAAAACCATGTTTAGAAAAGCATTTCCACATATACCGATAATCAAGACAGGTTACAAGACTGCCGAAATGGTTAAGTATTTTATAAACAACTTTTTGTCAACGAAGGTTTCTTTTGCAAACGAAATGTATCAGTTGTGTAGATCATTGGGTATAGACTATGATAAGGTTACCGAGTACGCTTTATATGACCAAAGAATTGGCAAGAGTCACCTCGCTGTTCCCGGTCCAGATGGCGATTTTGGATATGGAGGACACTGTTTTCCAAAGGATCTTGATGCAATGATATATATTGCCTTGAGTTTGGGGATAGAACCATTGATGCTTGAAGCAACAAAAAATAAAAACAATAAAGTCAGAAAAAATAGAGACTGGGAAAAGATGCCTGGACGCGCTGTATCGAGTGATAAATGACTTTAAATATTGGACAATATATTAAGTGGTATGAAGAATATAATGATGGAATTGTAAAAGATGCCGGTAATGGTGTTATAATTGAAATAGACAATAAACAATTGTATGGAAAGAGGGTAAAAATTTATAGAAACAAGCATAGAGATATGCATTGGTTCTCAGAACATTGCTTACAAATTATAGGAGATAGTAATGAGTAACGGAACTTTTAAGTTATCAAATCAAGCGCTTGGCGCTGTGATGATGGCTCTTCAGGAGTCACTATTAAATGAAATTGATATTGTACCAATTCTAAAGGGTTTTGAGTTGGCACAAGGAGATGACGGACTGGTTGTAACTAATCCACCAACTGTACGCGTTAGCAACAACAAGCCAATCACCGAACAAGATTTGTCGGCTGTGGCGGGCGAGTAGTTGCCGCGTTATCGCTATCAGTGTGAAGGCTGCGAACAGGAGTTTGTAGCCTTCCATTCGTTCTCAGATACACAAGATTCTTGCACCCTGTGTGGACACGAGAGCGTTACAAAAATGGTAGGTAAGCCGATAGTCCTTAACAAAAAATTAACAAATTCTGAGGGCACTGGTGACCTTACAAACGATTATATTGAAGCCAATCGTGAGCTTCTAAAAGATATGAAGGAGGAAGCAAGTAATGGATTTTATGAGCAGACTTGAGATGGTTTTATCTCTTATATTAATATTGTCTCTCGGCATCAATGTTATGCTGTTTGTATATTCTCGCAATGTGGCACAAAAGCTTGTCATAATCTCAGAAGAGATTGACGATATGCGTGTTGCTGTAGCTAGCTTTGCCTCTCATGTGAAGTCTGTCTATGAAATGGAAATGTTTTATGGTGATCAGACACTGCAAGCACTAATGGATCATGCTCGTTCATTCCGAGAATACATGGAAGAGTTTGATTTCATCTATATACCAGAACAAGAGGAAGCAGATGCCGAGACGCAGCAGATCGAAGAAATCTAATCATTATTTTACCAAGGAGCATGAAAATGCGATTATAGAGTATTGCTCTACTGATTGCAATAGACGTAAGACTGAGATCTACGTGGCTATGTTACAGCCTGCATTTAGTGAAATGGTTGATAAAATAGTATTTACCTACAAGTTTACAACGTTGCCAAATATAGATCTTCTTAGGCAAGAATGTAAAGTTTGGCTTATGACAATCTTGGATAAATTCCAGCCAGAAAAAGGACACAAGGCTTTCTCCTATTTCTCGGTTATCACAAAGAATTGGTTTATCCATAAAGTCAAAAAGCAAAAGCGTAAGAACCAACGCGAGGTTGACTATGATGCTGCTCCTAAGAAGTATGAGCAAGAGTATTTAGCTACTGACCAAACTTGGGTTTCAGATCAACTTGAGCGAGAGTTCTGGAGTTCATTTTATGAGGATATGAAAACTTGGGAATTCAATGATATGCGTGATAATGACGAGCGCGTATACAAGGCAATTATCGTTCTATTCGAGAGCAAAGACGATATAGAAATTTTTAACAAGAAAGCTATTTACCTTTACCTACGAGAGATCACTGGTCTCAATACAAAGCAGGTTGTGAATTCTTTGAATAAGTTTAGAGAGCACTATAGAGACTTTAAGTCTGACTGGGAAAACGGCAAGATATGAACGATGAATTTGACGATTTGATGGATGAAGCAATTGAGAACATTCGCGACGACCGCAAGGCGGCGCGAGAGTTTTTGAATGAGTTGGCTAATCAGATCGCTCAAAACGCTGAAAACAATCGAGCACTTTCCCCTGTGGCTGCTAAGCACATCGAAACCATGCAGCGCTCAAACGAGCAACTGGTGAAGGTTCTTGCCCTCAAGCAGAAGGAGAGGACCAAGGAAGTTGGTTTATCAGAAGAAGATAAGGCTAGTCTCTTTGATATGATTCAGGGAGAAACCTAATGCCAACAGAAAAAGACTTTAGCGAACTGACTTATAAAGGTGTTGGCTTAGACCTTATTGGTAATGCCGTTCGTGAATCTATCAATCCTAAAAAAACAAGAAATAAAGTAGTTGAAGCGAAAGTCCTCATGGAGCCTGTATTAATTAAAAGTGATCTAGAGAGTGCGGGATACAAGGCATCTAGCAATCCAAATCCCAAAGATACTGATGAAAAGTATGAGATTTACGTTAGAATAGTCACTCCGTTTACCCCCCACAGATTTTTATCTGAACCATGTGCAGATGACCCAAAATATTCAAAAGAAAAAAGAGATCAGATATTCGCATTGCACAAAAATCACTGCAGAGTTATCGTTACCGGCGAAGAAAAACCAAAGAAAGGGGACATAGTAAAAATCACCCTCAAAGAAGGGCTACATTTTGATTTATATGCCCGCACAGCCCAAGCTTACAATGGAATTTCTAGAAAAACAAATGAAAGCGATTTAACAACCTTAGATCAAGAACAAAAGAAAGCTTGTGACTCCATGGAATCCCTATTCAAATCATTCGATTTCACGACTCTCGGAAATTCAGCAGCAAGCTACACTGAACATTTTGATCCAAGCATACCCCCATTGAGTGATCCCTTTGGGGGAGCCTTCGGCGATAAGAGAAATTTTTGGACACTGCGGGGCGATTACAACCACGGCGGTACAGACATAGGAGTCGACGAGGGAACTCCGATTAAGGCTATGCACGATGGAACATTAACAGTCACACATGCAGGTTGTAAAGACAACCATCCCAATCTGGGGCCCGGCATGGTCGCGGTGAGCACGAAAGATTGTGGGAAGCAACCGGATGGTACTTATAGAGGAAAACTGGGAGGAAATACTGCTATTATAAGACACCCAGACGGCTACTATACAATTTATTGTCACTTGAAGCAAGATGATATATTTAAGTATAATGGCAAATTTGTAAAACAAGGAGATGAGGTACTCATTGCCGGCAATACAGGAAACTCAACTGGTCCCCACCTCCACCTTGAACTACGAACTGGCAGTGGTAAAAAAATGAATCCATCGTGGTATCTCAGTCAAGGGGCGTGGGACGCCGCAAGCGCTGCTAGAGAAGCAGAATTAAATTCAGCCGCCGCCACACCAGATCCTGCTTCAATTAATCCAACAACAGCAGCAAAACACGGTTAATAAATAGAGATAAAAAAACATGGCACAATCAAAAACTAAAAGCATAATAGACCCTAGAAAATTTTCTGGTGAGCGCAGGAAAGTAGCTAAGGAAATACAAAAAGAAGTAGAAGAATATATGAGGAGCACTGATCAAGATGGTTCTCCTTTCGTTCCTAGATTAAGTGGACTTCTTAATACTAAAAAACTTGATATTAATGTCTATTATGCGGCTAGTCCGAACGAAAAAGTTATTCAACACAATGGTGCATTTATTACTTTCGGAGCCGATAAGCCGACTGGCGGCGCTAGCGGATACGGCGGCAAGGGTGCGATGGGTGCCAATAGGATTGATTTGGTTGTTGGCAGACAATCTATGGGCAAGCCAAATGATGGCACAAATACAGACAATAGCTTTCAGGCTGATGCTGCTAGAATTTATATTTCTCAGCTTACCGATATCGATGCAAATTTTGGTATAGATCCTGGCAAGTCTGGGTTTATGGAGCAGCGTTCTGGTATTGGTATTAAAGCAGATGGTGTGAGAATCATAGGTCGTGAAGGTGTAAAGATTGTGACTGGACGATCAACTCACGGAAATGAAAAAAACTCTCTCGGAGGAAAAATGTTACCTGCCCCCACGATTGAATTAATTGCTGGCAATAACACAGAGCCCCGCCCAGCCGCTGGTACTTTGGGGGCTTTCTTTGGTGAAGACGAAATGTACGATCCGCTACAGGGTGTTGGAATGGGTAACAATATTGTAAAAGCATTTCAAGATTTAATGTTCTTGCTACAAGATGTAATAGGCGTAGTTAGAAAGACAAAGTTAAATCAAAAAATCTTAAACTTTGCAATTTCAAGTGCTGCGTCATTACCGCCCCCTATTGCAGGACCCTTTTTGGCTGCAGCAATTGCGTACTATAGCACCAAAGAAGTCACCACCAGTATTGATCTCTGGCGTGCCAATTTAGATGCAACCTTATTTGATATTAACTATTTACAACCATTTGGTTTCCGTTACATTGAAAGCAGAAATGTCAAGACAACCTAATTATTTGAGAGTATAAAATGGCAAACCCTTCACCTTTCCTGCAGTATCAGGATAAAAACGGCGACTTTTTAATAGATGATTGCGAAATAGATTTGCCGGGACCAATCGAGAAAGTATGTCTTGATTGTAAGCCAAATCCAAAAGCAATTGTTCAAAATTGGAAAACAAGCCTAAACGCACCGTTTTTTAACGAAAAACTGTGCCTATATCAGGTTGGGGTTAAAACTTCTCATACTGATACAGGCGGAAATGATGGCATAGTAGATAGGTTTGAGATGTTTAAAGAAGAAGCAATAGAGTTGTTTCTTGATGAATATCAAAAAGCTAGTAATTTTGAAAACATAGAAGCTCTACGAAATGGTATAACCTATGATTCACAAAAAGATTTTGAACTTGAGGCAAGAGCAAATTCGGTGCTCTCTTTGCTGTACTCTGTGCCTTTCGATGTTTTACAAGGTTTAGAAGATGCTGAAGAAGGCGATGAGGAAGAAGATGATGGAAGAGAGCCAATTGAGGTTACTTATCTAGCGTCAGAATTGCCAGTACTACTAACAAGAGTTAGAAAAGGCATCAATCTATATTCAAGATATGTTAAAGTCGATTCAATTATGAAGGGCGCCAGTCTTGTTTTTGATGAGAGCCGCTCTGTTTTTAATATCGATAAGTATGGTGATTCAGGATTCGGCAGAAGCAGTGAAATGGCTAGGGTTCTAATTGAGCTAGATAGATTTTTAAATCGTAGGGGGTTCAATATTGTTGGTGCCGGTAGCTTTGGTTTTGGAAAAGATAGGGTTATAAAACTAAAGGTTGGTTTCACCAAAAAATTTAAATTAAAAAAGTTAGCTGTTTTTTCAATCGGTTGTAGAGAAAAGCCAAAAGTTTTTAAAGGAAGGGGCTTATCTGCGCTTAATAGGATTGATGTATTTAAAGATCCTACTGCAATGGCTTATTTTGCCCAATTGGCAGATATGGAAAGAGATCTTACTGCTCGTAATCCAAAAAACTTTGTTGAATTTATTCAAGATTACACTTACCCTACGGTTGCTTTTTTAGATGCAGAAGAGATAGTAGAAGGTGATTCTAGTTGTGTAGCAGATAAGATTAGAGAGAATATACAAGGTCTTGGTCAAGAACTAGTCAATGATGTTTTAGGCATAGGAGATATTCTAGCGTATCAGTTTCACAAACAATTATGCAGGGACGATGAAGAACAGAGAGATATAGTTGATCAATTTGGAGAAAGATATCGTCCCGTTGAAGAGCTTGTCATTTTTGGAAGCAAGAAGAAAGGAAAAGAATCAATCTTCAGCAAGGGTAGTAGAAACGCTGTAAAAACCATGGCTACACAGCAAGCGTTTGAAAAATTACAAACAAATCCAAATGTTTTTGTTCAATTATGTGGCGAGATGCTTATAGGTGCATCCGGTGTTGGCGGAAAGATGTCAGCCAGAGGTCTATGGGACAGTTCGTTTGACAGAATGAAACTTTGTGGTCTTCTTGACTTCTTGTTGGATGCCCTTGGGTGTTTATGGGGTGGACTAGAATTAGAAGAGGCGCTAACTATAGCTTTAACAAGTGCGTTGAAAGCAATGGGAATAGAGAATTTTGGTGTCCTTTTTGCTGGATTACCCCCCGAAGAACAGGCTGAACTAGACGCGCTAGTTAAAAGAAAGCTAGCAGAGGCTAAGCAATCCGCGTCTACAAGACAAACAGCAGCACAAGATCAAGAAAGAGATTCTATAGATGCAGATGCCAACGTTTTTGGACAAATAGATTTTGTAAAACCCTTTGAAGACCCAGCCCTATTGGAACAAGAGAAAGCTTCACGCACACCCGGTCCATATGAAGGCACAACCGTCTCTAGCGGAGTTTATGAAGCACAGAGTAACAATTTTGGATATAGACCCAGATTGGGAACAGAATATGATAATTCACAACAAATATCAGGTAGACAGACACCTACTGCTGATGCCATAAAAAATGTTGAGAAAAGAGCCCAACAGACGTTTTCTGCCGACTCTATTATGGATGCTTACATTCTAGCGCTAATAGAATATTACTCTGGCAGATTATTAGACCTAGTGGACAAGCTAAATGAGTTTCCTGGCGCTGAGATTATTAGTAAGATTCTTGCTGTAGCTGATTGTCCACGTCCACCATTATTTACTCCTCCCATAATGGATTTCTTGAAAGACATTGAACTGCCGTTCTGTCGTAACATAGGTGATATTGCCCTACCTAAACTATTCATTCCAAAGATAAACTTTGCGGAAATAATTAGAAGAATTGTTGAAGCCATCAAGGAAGCGATAATTCAAGCAGTTTTGCAAATTTTAATAAAACTAATGGTCAAAATTTGTGAAATTCTTGGAGAAGCAATTTGTAAAGCTCTTGAGACAGCAGGAAATATTGTTGGTAGTCTACCCGGTCTCATAACAGGAAACACGACAATCAGAGATATTGTGAGAGAATCAATTTGTGGTCCCAACGCATCTGATCAAGATGTTGATGATTCAATTGCTTCTATGTTTAAAACATTGGGCGGCGCTGGCGCAAATCTGGCAAACAAAGACAGAGTTTTGGAATTTAATGAGGCGATTGCTTCATCATCAACAAGGCAAGAAATTATTGATGCTTCGCTTGGTAACCCATCACAAGAGTTCCTATCCATAGTTGACACGATTATAGAAGTACAATTCCCAGATTTTAGAGAGGCTATGCCCAATAGAAGTGCAATTGGCTCGTTCTTTACTAATTTTGGAAATCTCTTACCATCAGAAGTCAAAGATGAATTGGATAACATTGCAGGTCAAACATTTGAAAATCTAGATCTCCCAGCCAATCCGACCCTATGTGCAACTCCAGATCAGATAGAAGAGTTTTGTTCTTTGAGAGCCCAGATTTTAGAGGGCAGAGCTTCAGATGAACAGATAGCTGCTCTATGTACACGCCCAACCGAAGATTTTGAAACTCTCAACAATGTATTGCAGGACGGCATTCCTGCCACAATTATGAACAACTTGCCACCGTTGTTATCTGATCCCGGCTGTAACAATGGACTGTTTCCATATGAGCCAGAAGAATTACAACAGGCGGCGTCTGCGGGCTTATCGGCGGATCTTGATAATTTAAAAATGGCTTATTCTTACGATATGTTGGGTAATGGACCCGGCGAAAAGAATTGGGGATACATCAATATGGTCCTTTGCGATACCATGGCTAGACCATTCACAAACCACGCCAGACTTGTTAACAGATTTGCGCTGTTTGGATCCAAGAAGTATGTTGATTTTTATGTCGATAACACAGACGGTGATGATGGCGATGAAGATGTCAATTATGCCAAAACAGAAAGACAGCGTGGTGCGTTTCCTGTTTATGTTGGAGAGTGGCAAAACAACTATTGGGAACTTAACAGTGGTGATTTAGTTGTCAATCAGCCAACAAATACCATAAATCAACAGACATCTAAGTTTGTTGGAAGCGATGATGACATAACAAAGTTGCCTGACTTTGGTTATAATATCAAAATAGAGCCAGTAGATAATGGCTACAACATAATCACTCGCGAAAGAAAAGCCTCTCCCGAACTCACAATGACTTATCGTGATAATCGCTCAGGTAACGGAGATGCAGATGGCACAGAGGATTCAATGACCATAGGCAATAGACTTGAATTCTATTTCGGTGAAGTACAAAATGGTACAAATATAAAAGAAAGCAATGTTAGGGTAAAAATTACTCGATTGCTAAACTACGGCAACCTAGCGGCTGAATATAAGGATAGTGTAGGTAAATTGTTTTCTGTTGGGAAAGACGATGGCTCAGGCGAAGTTTTTCCTGCCACCGATACCAAGATCCTTGAAGATCAAAAGTATGAATTTATTGGAACTGATGCCGGGCTTGATGACTTGCTTCAAGCTGCTAAGCGAGGCTCCGGTAATCGCGACAGGTTTGCGAATTTTGAATCCTCTTTTGAAGAAATTAGAAGCACTTCGCCACTGGCTATATTATTGGCAGATATGCTTGATATCAGTAAGAATTCAGCAGAATTATACTGGCAAAATACTATACAAGAACTCGTAACTAATTTTGGAAACAGAATTTTTACCAACGATAATCCATCATTTCTATATGGTGCTAAGCCTGATTCTCTTACTTCCGAATTAGCAGAATATGGTGTCGAACAGAACGGAGTTTTTGTTCCATACGCTGATGCGACATATGTAGATGAAGACGGAGACCGCCAGCCGCTAAGAAATTCAGACGGAGTTATGGGCTTAAGCCGAGATCAATATGAGAACAAGGATGAGGCAAGAGTAATCTACCTTGACCCTGCTCAATTTGGTGGCACTTATACCAATCCAAAAGTATACGTTAAACCAGTTGACGCTGAGGGGATGCTTGGACTTGTGAATGTTATGTTCCCAGAGCTTAGCCCATGTAAGCCATATAGAACAGATTTAGTTGATTTTGGTGACATTGCATCAAAAATATCAACAAGTTATAATAACTATCCTGATGATCCACGTCTGGCTGGCGATCCCGATTGTATTATAGAGCGCCCGTTTGATCGTGTGCTTGGCAGATCTTCAAAAGCTGGTATCGAGGGAACAATTTCTGCGGCTTGTAGAATTTATGCCTCAATGCACTTCTTGAAAACAATCAATACATTCTCAGTATTCAAGCCTGACTTCGACACAACATTGAGTTCTACTTACGCCTCATTTATTCTTGAGGATATGGAACAAAATATGAAAGACTCTCAGGGACAATTTGCCGAACTTTTCAATCCTTTTAAGGATGATGAGTTCTGGTATGCATTTTTGGAGCAAGCTGTACAAACATACTTCAATAAGGTACAGTCTGGCGCAATTATAGAAGTACCGACAGATGTTGAAAGAGCGCTAGAGAGAATTTCAGTTGCTCAGAACAGATACAATTATCCAGATCGAAAAGATTTGCGTAATGCAAAGAAGCTTGGCGAAGCACCAGTCCTCCAGGGTTTGACTCAATACAGAGAAGATGAAAATCTTGCCGCTGTAAAGTCAGTCGAAGATGATTGCAAAATAATTTTGAAAGAATTTATGATAGAGGAAGTCAATTTTATTTCAAACGTATTTTATAAGAATATGGTTGAAGAAAAGTTTATTGATAAAGACAATTATGTTACCAATATACACTACCATATTTTGTCAGAACTTACTGATGGCTCACAATTGACTCTCAATCAAGAATTGAGAGAAACAGTAGCTGACATTCCCACGGGCTCGGCACAGTATACTGATGGAAATACTTTGGCTTTGGAAGATGGCACACCATATGTTGGTTATTATCATACACATATAGATGACGCGGGAGATGTGGTATTTATGGTCGGTGAAGAACACATAGACGAGCCACACGATCTCTTGCGCCCATTTGCAAATGAAGTAAAGGTAAACATGGGCGATATTGATGGCAGTTTCTCAGCAACAACTTCCAAGCCATTTAGAATAAGGAAATATGTCAAAGTAAACAATGAAATAAAAGATTACTCACCGGATTTGATTAACAACATTAGAAATAATGGTGGCGAAAGATTGGTATCTGAAGAATATCCCGGCACACTACAGCCGATCTATGATGGACAGAAAACTCGTGAAGGCGGGCTATCATTGGCTCAAGCTAAGGTCGGTAGACCAATTGTGGGACTTCAAGGCGAGCTTGGCTTGAGATACGGTCTAGAATTTTCTACATCAACCGGTGAGGTCATAGCCAGATCTGAAATTGACGTTCTTGACCTACCACTTAACATGCTTAAACCACTTGAAGGTGGAAGTAAAGAATTACTATGCTTGGTAAACAAATTGATTGATGATCCAGAATACAAATTGTTTATGGAATACGCTATTCCAACAAAACAAATACTCTCTGCACTTGCAATATACAACGATACCTCTTACTTAATTTCAATTGGTGAGCTTGTTAGTGGTGCGAAAAAGAGCGGCGGCATCGGAGAGAAGCCCGGTCTGGCAGTAACAAGCGATGGTGAAGTTGAGATTAGTGCTCTGGGTTGGTTACCTAAATCAGAACGTGGAGGTTTTAGTCCGTTTGTTCTTACTTGGGATGAGTGGTCAAAAGAGACATTAAGAAAGTCAGATACTGTTCTCAAAAAAATGTTCAAGTCATATTATTACTCCAGAGAATTTGGCAAGCAGGACAAGCCTGATGCTACTGGAGCCCAAGTTGCCTTACAAAATTTGAAAGAAAAATTCAAGTTTGCTCCTGGCGCACGCGCTGTGCCTTGGTGGCACCGTCGTGCCAGTAATCCATTCAATGCTAAGGGGCAACTATGCGAGAGAAAAGAAGAGGACTAATTATAAAGTGAGGTACAATTAATGGCTTCTTTAGCACCCAAACTTCCACTTACTCTAGATTCTGGAGACGGTTATACAGCGATAAAGAGATTAAAGACTCTTGTAAAACAAAATTTTAAAATGCTCATCCTTACCAATCCAGGCGAAAGAGTAATGGAGCCTGAATTTGGAGTCGGAATAAAACAATTTTTGTTTGAAAATTTTCAAAGCGATGTTTACGCAAAAATAGACTCCAGAATAAAAGATCAAGTTGAGACTTATTTGCCAATTGTTGAAATAAGAAGTATTGAATTTGGTGTAGGCGATATTGAAAACAATCACTTGGGTCTGAGAATAGAATACGTTATACCAGACATAGCTGCAAGAGATTTGTTAGAGTTCACTATTTAAGTTGAGGTAACCTGAATGCCAACGGATAATAAAAAGACCCCCTCTATTAATTACACAAATAGAGAGTATGAAACAATTAGAGAAGACCTCAATCAAATAGCAGAGCGTTTCTATCCTGACACTTTTCAAGATTTCAGCGAAGCATCTTTTGGCTCTATGATGCTCGATGCAGTTGCTTATGTTGGAGATCAACTTTCTTTTTATCTTGACTACAACGTCAATGAATCTTTCCTAGACACTTCATATCAGTTCAATAATATTTTGCGCCATGGTCGCATCATGGGCTACAAAAACTCAGGAAGACCCTCGACCTATGGGGTAGTTGCACTGTATGTTTTGGTGCCAGCTTCGACTACTGCTATTGGTCCAGATTCAAGATATATTCCAATTATCAAAAGAGGAACCACTTTTTCTTCGGAAAATGGTTTAAATTTTGTTCTAACTGAAGATGTTAATATGGCGGAAAGCACAAACCCGGTGGTCGTTGCTAGGGCAAATCCAACTACAGGCGCACCTACATTCTACGCTATTAAGTCATATGGGAAAGTTGTTTCTGGGTTTTTCAATACGGAGACCATAGATATTGAAGAATTCCGTAGATTTAGGAGAATTCAGCTAACAGAGCCCAATATCTCAGAAATTATAAGTGTTTTTGATTCTGATGGTAATGAATATTTTGAAGTGGAAAACTTATCACAAGATACGGTTTTTAAAAGATTGTCAAATAGCAATTATAAAAATGATAATGTTCCGTCTGTACTGAAGCCCCTTCTGGTCAATAGAAAGTTTGTAACTATTTTTGATAGTAACGGTGTTTCACTACAATTTGGGAGCGGTGATGAATTAGCTGGAGACGCTATAGCTGAACCACAGAGCGTGGCTATAGAGATTTTTGGTAAGTCATATGTTACTGATACGTCTTTTGATCCAAGTACGCTTGTCTCAAACAAATACTATGGAATAGTACCCCAAAATACCACCCTTACAGTCCTTTATAGACAAACAAACCCAGTAAATTCAAATGTTGCTGCCAACTCAATCAATAACGTTGCAAGTAGAATTGTTGAATTTGAAGATGTTTCTGTATTGGCAGCACCGAGTGTCGCTGCAGTAAGAACCTCTATAGAGGTCACCAATGAAACGCCGATCGCAGGAAATGTTTCTAATCCTACATCTGCAGAAATAAAACAGAGAATATATGATACATTCCCAACTCAGAATCGTGCCGTGACCCAGCGCGATTATGAAAACCTAGTTTATAGAATGCCATCCAATTTTGGCTCTATTAAGCGTTGCTCAGTGCAAAAAGACCCAGATTCTCAAAAAAGAAATCTAAATGTATACGTTGTATCTGAAAGTCCTGAAGGAAAGCTTGAGAACACAAATAACACAATTAAAGAGAATATAAAAACTTGGCTTAATCACTATCGAATGATCAACGATACTGTTGATATCCTTGATACGTTTATTATCAATCTTGGAATAAATTTTGTTGTTAAACCAGAGACAAACGCAAACAAATTCAAAGTTTTAAATGACTGTGTGAATGCGTTAGCAAAAGAATTTTCAACTCCTTTCTTTGTCGGGGAACCAATCTTGATGTCAAAAATATTTAACATTTTGAATAATGTGCCCGGTGTAAATGATACTGTCAAGGTTCAACTTGTCAATAAGCAGGGTTCAAATTATTCTAACGTATTTTTATCAATAAACGAAAATATGTCTCCTGACGGTGACTCCTTGGTTTGTCCCAAGAATGCAATATTTGAAATTAAATTTCCACAAGTGGATATAAAAGGTAAATTAAGATAATGGCAATTAGACGTTATGTAGCAAACGCCGACAATACAATTTCCAATGCGTTTAAAGAAAATCTCAGCACAAGAGCAACAGGCTCTAACATGGGGCAAGCAGATGTTAGCGAAGTTTTTTCAATCTATGGAAGAGCAACTACATCTTCTGCAGAGCTTTCTCGTGTTCTCACACAATTTGATGTAACCTCCATTTCTAGCGATAGAACTGCGGGAGTGCTACCGGCAAAAGATAATGTTAATTTTTATTTAAGATTGTACAATGCTGAAACCTCCAATACTGTACCTAAAAACTTCACACTTGTTGTAAGCGCCATCTCTCGTTCTTGGAGTGAAGGTGACGGACTAGATTTAGAAAATTATAGGGATAATGATTCTTCCAACTGGATTAATGCCACTGATACAGTCACTTGGACCACAGCAGGCGGTGATTATCACGAATCTCCAAAATTTGAGCAGTCTTTTGAGACTGGGTTAGAAGATTTGGAGGTCGATGTTACTTCTCTCATTGAAGAATGGATAGACGGAACAAAACAGAATTATGGATTTGGTATTCAACTAACTTCATCCCAAGAGGGAAGCAGTTCCGCTAACCCCACCGGCGCATCTGGATCTTATTACACAAAGAGATTTTTTGCAAGAGGGACACAATACTTTTTCAAAAGACCTGTCATAGAAGCTCGCTGGAACTCATCGACACAGGATGATAGAGGTGATTTCTATATGTCTTCGTCACTCGCTCCTGCCGCCGACAATCTCAATACTCTATACTTGTACAATTATGTGCGTGGTCAGTTAACAAATATACCAGCGATTGGCACTGGTGAAATTTATGTCGATCTTTATGAGACTCTAGGTGACACAGCACTTACACAGGTTATTGATACACCAGCCACCGGCGGATATGTTTCACCGGGAATATATTCTTGTTCAGTTTGTATAACAGGGGACTACACAACATTAAGAGATGTTTGGTATTCTGGCAGCACTGAATACTTTACAGGAACAATTTCTCCAGAATCATTTGCTGCCGCCGCTGTGTCAAATGGAAATACCCGATACGTCACTAACATCAAAAATTTACGAAACAAATATTTCTCCGAAGAGGAAGCACGCTTCAACGTTTATGTTAGAAGCAAAAACTGGTCCCCAACTATTTACACAGTAGCGTCAAATGAAATAGAAAATACTATCATTCCTAGCGCATCGTTTAGAGTTTATAGGGTTTTGGATGGACTTAATGTTATACCACATGGCACTGGATCAGACTTACAAACAATACTCTCCTATGATGTTTCTGGAAACTATTTCAACCTTGATATGTCGCTGCTTGAAGCAGGTTACGAGTACGGCATCAAGCTTGCGTTTTATGACTCACAGCGCCAAAGTTGGCTTGAGCAAGACCAGAAATTCCTATTCAGAGTAGAAGATTATGAGTATTAAAGACCTATTTGGGCGTTCAACAAATTATGTTTCAAACACAAATCAGAAAGATGCTTTTTCTGATGCCGAGTCGTCTAGAAACGTAGAGGCTATCACTGAAAAGCAGAACACTTTTGAGCCCCAGATAGATTACAATGAGCCGCTTTCTTTTGCTCGTTTTGGTTCTGCTGAACTATACTATCAATCTGCAATCGATCGTATTATAGATTTTTATCCATATGACGGTTCTGACGCTGAACACAATGAATTCTATAATAAGTCTCTTGGTATAGAAAAATACATTTTTAATAATCTATATCCAAGAACTAACGGCTATGTAAACTTCTCAACGTCTTCAATATCTTTGAAGGGTGGTCCACACACTATCACTTCAAATACAACAAAAGGTCTCTTTAAGGATCCTAAGTCATCTCAGCGTGAAACATCTAACATCTACGATGAAAATATTTATACAACCGAGGGCTTGCCTTCTGATTATGGACAGGGCACTAGAGAATCAAACCTAAAGTGTGATTTTGATAAAGGCGTTACTGTTGAGTTCTGGTTAAAAAACGGGGCTCTAGATGAAAACACAAAACAAGCACTTTTTCATCTTACCAACTCTGCGGGCGGTGACGAATTTACAATATTCTTATCTGGAACCTCTGGCTCTCCATTCTTTACGACTTTAAGTGCCTCGCATTCTGATATATTTGGGAATGAGAGAATAGGAACAACGCCCGATACTTCATCAATAGCTGACTGGAATCACTATGCTGTATCTTTTAAGAGCGCAAGTGCAGGCATAACAACTAAGTTCTATCTTAATGGTGCTCTTGACCAGACAAGAAACCTCGGCACTGTAGGCGTAGATACTCTGACACAACCAGAAACGCTCGCTCACATTGCATCAGGCTCACACAATGAAAGCCACCTTTTCTTCTCAGGTTCCATGGACGAGTTCCGCTTCTGGAAGGTCGAGAGAACAGCACAAGATATTGGAAGAAACTGGTTTGGGCAAGTCAGAGGCGGTTCTAACACAGATATTTCTAACACGACCCTTGGGGTCTACTACAAATTTAACGAGGGTATAACCGGCGTACAGGCGACGGATAGCGTAGTTTTGGACTACTCTGGTCGCATATCAAATGGTACCTTCAACGGATATACCACTACGTCTCGTAACACTGGTTCTGCGATTGTATCCGCAAGTGCTGCCACGAGTGAATACCTAGATCCAATAATCTATGCGACCCACCCAAGCGTTTCAACCTTGAAGTCGGGTCTTATAAGCAAGGGTATAGATCATGATCTGCGCAATAACGCTGCATTTTTGACTTTCATGCCAAGCTGGGTTATGGAAGAACATGAAGAACTAGGCAACACCAACTTTAAATACCTGAGTCACATCATGGGCTCGTACTTTGATAAACTATATCTTCAGATTGAAGCCATTTCAACATTCAAATCTCCAGTTTACACTAGCTCTTCATACAAGCCTATTCCGTTTGCCAAGCACATGCCTGCATCTTTGGGTCTTGAGACACCTGAAATTTTTGTAGATGCAAATGTGCTAGAAAAGTTCATCAATAGAAGTGAGACTACGGCATACGAAAATGATCTAAATGATGTAAAAAATCTAATTTACCTCAATCTTTACAATAACTTAACTTACCTGTTTAAATCAAAGGGTACCGAAAAAGCAGTTAGAAACGTTTTACGTGCTTTCAACATTGATGATAAGCTCATTAGATTTAATACATATGCGAATAATTTTACATATGAGCTTGAAAATAATCTTAAGCACACCGTTTTAAAAAAATCATCTGCAAACTTTAACAAAGTAAATCATGTTGGAGCAGTTGTCTATTCATCTGGCTCAACCAATTCTACACAATTGGGATACATTTTAGGTTCTGAATTAGATTCGCACGAACTTCGGTATGGTATGACACATGAAGTTGATGTTATATTTCCCAAGTTTATAAAACTAATAGATCCAGTTCGTAGAAATTTCACTAGAGTCTCGTTGTTTGGTATTCACTCTGCTAGTGTTGAAACTCCAGATACTGTTGTTCACAACCCGAGTATTTACGTTTATGCACAGAGAGACGAGGTTTTTTCAAAGAATGTGAAGTTTGTTCTTTCTTCTTCTCTAATTCCAAATGAAATTTCTAGCAGCTTATACCTTGGTGCATATGATGACGAAGATTGGAATCTCTCAGTTCGTATAAAGCCAAATAGCCTTGATCTAACTGGCTCTGTCGAGAGTGTTGATGCCGCAAGCTACAATATAGAATTTGCTGGATATAATCAAAAGTTGGGTGAAATTAGAAATAGTTTCAAAGTGATTGCTTCTGCCAGCCAGACCCAAAGTCAGAATTTACTCAAATCTCCAAAGCGCATATTTGCTGGTGCCCACAGAACCAATGTCACCGGCACCTTGCAGCACAGATCTGATGTTCTAGTAACAGCCACAAGATTTTGGACACAATACATTGACGATGCGTCCTTGAAGCAACACGCTCTTGATTTTGAAAACTTTGGTGTCACAGATGCAATGAGGCATATATCACCACTAGATTCAGATAACAGCAAGACACTTAATATAAATACTTTGGCTCTGAATTACGAGTTTGGAGATGTCACAAGTGCTGACGGCACAGGTGGATTTACTGTTACAGATATTAGCTCTGGATCTGCTGACGCTAGAAATGGCAGCTTTGGTAAGCTTGGAGAGATTTCTGGGTATCTTTATCCAGGCGTAGGCTTTGGATTTGTGGCAAATGCAACTGATGCTGTTCTTAAAAAAGAAGTCAACACCCACCAATTTATTAATCCCGAATTGGCTATTAGTGATAATCTCGTCCAGATAAGAACAGACGATGACAAATTGTTTGATTCTGTAGATACAATTCCAAATTATCACTATGTTCTTGAAAAAAGCATGTACAACGCAGTTTCTGAAGAAATGCTAAACTTCCTCGCAGGAGTAAACGATTTCAATAATTTGATTGGTCATCCTGTACACCAGTACAGAATGGAATACAAAGATTTAAGTAAGTTGCGAGAAACATTCTTCCGTAGGGTTTCAAATGTCACGGAAGTTGAGCGTTTTGTAGATTATTACAAGTGGTTTGATGATGCAGTATCTCAAATTATTGGTCAACTTATTCCCGCTTCTGCTGATTATACGCCTGATATTCTCAATACTATAGAGTCACACGTTCTTGAGCGCGCAAAGTTTCAACATAGAATTCCAATAACAGCGTTTACATCTTCAACCGAAGGCACAGTTTTCGGCGCTGAGGAGCTTCGATACAATTGGACAAGGAACCACTCTCCAATTAGTGGATTAGAGCGTGACAATTCTAATTGGTGGCGCGACCGCGCCGAGCGCGAAGGAACAATATCATCTGGTGATGCCAACGTAGATGCTGACAGAACTCAGATTAGAAAAGTTTCAACCAACGATACCAACCTCGGCGCAGGCTCAAGATTCACTGTTGAAGGTAGAAAATATTCTGCTTCTCCTTTTAAATATCGCACCTTATCAAAAGGTGTTGTTATGGAGAACAAGATTTCAACTGAAATAAGAGGCGGCGTTAATTTTGAACACAACAAGGATATTCACTTTACTTATACTGCGCTACACCCAGGCGGTCCAGTAAACAAGGAAGATGGTATTTTTGTACCCAAAAACGTCTTGCTGGGGTTTGTTGATGACTTGGTTGCCCTGGAGGACACATCGGATCCGCCTGCTGAA
>Ga0181393_1000169_pt1 | contig 23602 bp, 26 predicted proteins | sample 16SPOviralmetaG_FD_130122 | JGI IMG/M metagenome (GOLD analysis project Ga0181393, IMG submission 130122) | Marine viral communities from the oligotrophic San Pedro Time Series (SPOT) site, San Pedro Channel, CA, USA - 16 SPOT_SRF_2010-10-21 | ecosystem: Environmental > Aquatic > Marine > Strait...
TGAACAAGACACGTGAGGACTATGCACGTAAGGATGATGTGAAAGATGATATGCACAATCTTATGGATGCACTCAAAAGATTAGAAGATAAGTTGGATAAGATATTGATTGGAAATAGATAAACAATGGCAATGTTCAAAGGTTTTAAGCCACAAGGATTGCAAAAGATAGCAAGTCGCATGGGTTATGCTGGTCGAATGGAAGAGTTCGATAACTATCTAGAGCAGAATCCTGAGAAGCAACGTGAGATGATTACGTATCAAGCCAAAGCACAAGAGATGGCTAATGGTGGTTTATTAAAATTTCAACCTCAAAATCCGGGTGGTGAGACTAGCAAACAAGCTAAGTTTGCACCTATGTACAATCAATTCAAAGAATCAGATTTTTACAAGGACTCACAAAAAGGTATAGGTGCTACTGTAACAGGTGGTGCTATGGTAGATGGTCAGAACTATAACTTTGGAATGAGGAAAGAAGCTGAAGCATATAAAAAATATTTAGATAGTTTAGGTTATGGAACACAGAAAGTAGGAGAAGCAACCTATTATAATACTCCTAAAGCTGTAGCATTTGGTGGTGCTCCTGTAGGTAGACCTTCAGACATGGAACAGTTTCCTATAGCTGATTTTGAACCTATGCCACAGCAAGTAGATACCCCAACAGGATTGCCTAATTATGTAAACCCTATCAAAACGGGGGGTGGTGCAGGTGGTTTAGGTACTCCGGGTGCTAGTGTAATGCAGTATGGCTACAATCCTACAACTAATCAGTACTCTCTATCAGGTGGTGGTAGTAATATTTTTCCTAGAGGATTTGAGTCCTCAATGAGTCCAGACGAACTCTACAAAAAATATCCTAATATAAAAGGTGTTTTTGAAAGAGGTGTTCCCATATCTACTCCCGGTGGAGAAGGTGGGGGTTTAAACGAGCCTTTGGGAATACCAATGGGTCAGATACCTGTAATTAATCCTAGAGACCCTATTGATTTTCAAAAACAAAGATTAGAAGAAGTAAAAGATAGTCTAGCTCCTGAAATATATGATAGATATTATGCAGGGTTGTATGGTGAACTACCGAAGTTAGAAGACCCAAAAGATGCAAACACAACTGGAACTACTAGAGGTCCGAGCCTTGGGTCAACTACTCCTGTAATGCCTAACCCAATAGCTCGTGAAGAATATATGGACTACTTCAGATTGCCTAACGGTGGTAAGTTTGCATACGATAGACGTACACGTATGGCTATTCCTCCGGGTGCAGTAGGAATATCTAAAGATGAATATTCAAAGATACCTGATAAACGTACTGATTTTAATTCATTAGTAGGTGTAGGTCAACCCGTACAACCTGAACAGAATCCGGGAATTAGACCAGAACAAGGTGGCAACATAACTAGTCTTTTACCACAAGCACCTAATCCTTCTGGTCAAAGACCAGTGTTTGGACAAGGTGAACCAGTACAAATACTACAACCGACAGGACCTAATATGGCAACAGACACAAACATAGAAGACTTTAGTGTCCAACAAGCATTGAATCCTACCTTACCTCAAGGTGGTGCTACAGTAGCTGTTGACACACCTGTAACTCAAGCTCAAATGATAGACCCTAAAACAGGGCAGTTAATGAAGCCAACTCCTACTGTATCAAGTGCAACACTAGCTAATACATCTATGTCTACAGCACCTACAGCAACCCCAGCATCTACAATGGATGCATCTTTATCTAACTTAAATGTTACACAAGCACTGCAACCTATTCAATCTGCACAAGGTTCAGTTAGCCAACAAGCACAATTAGATGCACAACAGCAGACAGCAAGTAAAGTATCCGAGCTAAAAGCTGCTCAAGGCACTGCTACTCTTATGCAGAATCCCGTACAAAGACAAGTACAAGCAGGTGAGTTGATAAGTGGTGGTGTAGCTGATGCACAGACAGCATCTACCTATGCAGAACAGATACAAGCTGCTGAAGCCACTCCCTCTGCACAAGCAACAGTACAAGGACAGTTAGCAAACTTAACTACTAACTTCGATGCATCTAATCCACCAGCATGGGCGGCAGGAGCATTAAGAGGTATACAAGCACAGATGGCTAACAGAGGTTTAGGTGCTTCATCTATAGCCGCACAAGCTATGGTTCAAGGTGCATTAGAATCAGCATTGCCTATAGCACAAGCTGATGCAAACACAATAGCATCATTTGAACAAGCTAACTTATCTAATAGACAACAGAGAGCTATGTTATCTGCACAACAACGTGCTACATTTATAGGTCAAGAGTTTGACCAAGCATTTCAGACACGTGTTCAGAATGCTGCGAAGATAGGTGATATAGCTAATATGAACTTTACTGCTGAACAGAATATAGCATTAGAGAATAGTAAAGCTGTTAACACAATGGGTTTAGCAAACCTATCTAACAATCAAGCTATGGTTATTGCTGAAGCATCTGCTCTCGCTAACTTAGATATGTCTAACCTAAATAACAGACAACAAGCTGCTGTACAGAACGCACAATCATTTATGCAAATGGATATGGCTAACTTAAACAATAATCAACAGACAGATATGTTTAAGGCTCAAAGTATTGTGCAAAGTTTATTTAATGACCAATCAGCTACAAATGCTAGTAATCAGTTTAATGCTACATCACAGAATCAAACAGACCAATTCTTTGCTAACTTAGCATCCACAGTTGCAAACTTTAATGCTGAACAATCTAATGCAATGTCAAGATATAATTCAGGTGAGTTAAATGCATTAGAACAGTTTAACTCTACTATGAAGAATCAGAGAGAACAGTTTAATGCACAGAACAGATTAGTTATTGACCAATCTAACGCACAGTGGAGAAGACAAGTTGCTACATCTGATACTGCTACTGTCAATAGAGTTAATGAATTAAATGCTAGAGCATTAATAGATTTATCAACAGGTGCATATAATAATTTATGGCAAGGTTTCAGAGATGATATGGAGTTCTCGTGGAAAACAAATGATAATGCCCTAGAACGTGCTAAAGATATTACACTACGTAGAATGCAAGATGAGTCTACCGTGGCTGCTGCGGCATTAGCAGGTGACCAAAAGATGGTAGATAATTTAACAAATGGTTTACTAAGTCTAGCTACAACAGATACGGGTAATACTATGGTAGGAACAGCTTTTGATTTTGTTTCTGGTATTGATTATGGTAGTATATGGGATACAGGTAGCAAGTGGTTAAGTGACTTATTTTAAAAGGTGTAATAAATGATTGATAATAGTGTAATTAAAGCTTATAATAGGATAGACAGTTTTACTAAAGGTATTGATAAAATTAGTAAAGAGGGTCTCCCTAAAGAATTAAAGAAACGAAAAAGTAAAGAAGGTAATAAAGGTTTACTATCTAGAAGTAATGATATGAAGAAGTATAGTCAACCTGAAAGTATGTCAACCGATGAATCAATACAACAACAATCTCTTGTTATAGGTTATGTAATAAGAATACGAGAAGCTTTTGAAGAGGTAAAGAATGGAAGAACTACCAATACAAAATCCTAACGCAAACTTTGCAGGTCCTATTCCCGGAGCTTCTTTAACAACAGAAGTAGGAAACAGACCTTGGGAGAATCCACCTAAAGAATCTAGTTTAGATAAAGTAATTAATAATTATTTAAATAGATTACAGAATCCTAATATTGTATTTCCTATATTGGATGCAATAAAGTATGGAACATCTATAACAACAATAGTAGAATCTGTTATCGAAACTGCTGTTATGGAAGGCGAACATACTATTGATATAGGTGTCTTAGCATCTCCTGTAATAGTAGAATATTTAAAACAGGCATCTGAAGTGTCTAAAATTAATTATAAATTATCTGCTCAAGATATTAGAGAAGCAAGAGAGCCTAAGAAGATAGACGATAGATTATTAGAAGAAGTTCTTAGAGAAAAGAAAGAACAAAAAGATTCTCCTATGATAGATGAATTAGAAGCTTCAGCTAAAGAGATTAAAACATCTAGTAAAAAAGGTTTAATGTCCAAAAAAGAAAACATAGAGGATAGTATAGATGGCAGGAATTAATATATCTTGGGATAAAATATTTGCACAAGCTGTTAGTACGGGTGTTAAGAAGTTAGGTGACGTTGCTGAAACAACAGATGCAAACATAAAAGCTGAATCAAAGGCTAGTGCAGAAGCATTTGCAGAAGCTAATGAACAGTATACTAATGAAGTGCAAGATAATAAAAAAGCACTATCTAAAGAAGTAGATTCTATTAGTGATTTAGTTGGTGGTGATGTAGGTAAAATACGTACTATAATGAGAACATATGGTAATGCAGATGTTGTTTCACAGCTACAAAAAGATTTTGAAAAATATCAAACAAGTGCTACTTTTGAAAAAGCAAGAACAGGAAAAGAAATTAAATTTACATCACTTAAAGATTATATAAATGGTAAGTTGACTAAAACAGGTACAGCTTTAGTTAGTGATAAAGCAGCAGAACAAGCTTCAGATGAAACAGCCATAGCAGGTAATGAATTAGATATACAACAAGCTGAAAAGAAAGCTAAAGACATGGGTGTTTCTCTTGAACAGTATCTAAATACTCAAGCTAGAAAGTTATCAAGTAGACCTGCATTTAGTATTGAAGGAAAAGCCGCTAGACTTGTTGAGGAAAGTAAAGTCGGTGCTTTTGGTAAAACACTTACTATGGAAGAAGCTAGGAAGATGGTTACTGGTGGTCAGAAACTAGGTGGAACAGAAGACGAAACAGATTTAGGTGATACAGGTTTTGCTTTAGAAAGAGAAGGTGGAATAGGTGCTAGGGAATTAGCCACAATACTCAGTGAAGCCAATCAATCTAATATAGAAACAGGAGTTGTAAATACAGAAGCAGAATTACGACCATTAAGAAATGATATAATAGCTAATTTACCAGATAAACTAACTACATTAATTGGTGATGGCTCAAACAATAAAAAAATAAAAAATATAAATTCTGATTCTGTATCGGCTATTGTAGCTGCAATTGATAAAAAATTAAAAGTAAGTAAAGACAAAAAAACTATTGGTATGTTAAATCAATTAAGAAAAGAGTATTTAGGAAAATTAGATAAACCAAAAAAGAAACCTATGGAATTGGAAAAGGCTATTGAGAAGTTGAGAAAAAACCCAACATCTGAAGCTATTAAATTTTTTGAAGAAACGTATGGAAAAGAAAATTTACCAAGTAATTTAACTAAATCAGATGCAAATAAAAAAGAAAATGTGGTTAAAGAAAATGTAGTTAAAATAAATGCTGTTACAAATACTGCTCCTGATAAAAGAACTTTGTCTAAGTCTGAACAGTTAGAGTGGGATAAAAAATATGGTAAAACTCACTATCCTAATGGAAGACCAAAACCACAATCTCAAATTGATTATGAACAAAGAGTTAGGAGCTAATGGTTGAATTAAACTCCAATCCTTTTCTTGTAGAGGAGGAAGAAGAAAACGAAGACATAGAAGATAGCAGTGCTGTTAATCCTTTTCTTATAGAAGAGGACAGTATACCTGATGAATCTACAGTAGCTGAAACTCAAGAAAACATTAATCCCTTTCTTATAGAAGAGGGTTCTGAAAATTTAACAGACAAAACTACCACACCCGTCTTTACTCCCCCAAAAGAAAAACTTACATATGAACAATTTAAACAATCACCTGAATTGGTGGCTGCAGCTATGCGTTTTTCCAAGAACAGATTAGGATATGACACCATATCTGAAGAGGATGCTATTGATGAAACAATAGAACACTTTAGACAATTCAAAGTAAATGAATTAACAGCAGGTAAAGATTGGGGTTACACAAGTGCATTGGTGGCAGATGGTAAACGTGACCAAATAAATGATTACAAGTCTTTGTACAGAGCTACTGAATCACTAGAAGATTTTAGTGGTGGTGTTCTGCAAACCATTGGTGATTATGCTGGAGGTATTGCTACTGCACCATCTACACTTTTAGGATTATTGCTTCCGGGAGGTGGTAAGCTTTCGGGTGTGGCCGCACAGCAACTAGCCAAACTAGGTGTTGGTAAAGCTATCGCTGGATTAGCAGCTAGACCTATACCAACCATAGTGGCTACAGAAGCTACAGGAGCAATAGCACAAGATGTGGCGGCACAAAAAAGTTTAATGGCTGTAGAAGAACAAGACGATTATGATTTTGGTCAAACTTTAGCTAGTGGCGTAATTGCAGGTGGAGGTAGTGCTATAATTTCTAGTGTACCTTTATATTATGCAAAAAGATTAGCTTCAAAAAAGTTTAGTTCTAAAATGCAGACAGATGATTTACTAGAAAAATCTACTAAGGCAGTAGAAGAAAAGGTGGCAAAAGCTGAAGAAGCAGCTAAAGCGACCATAGCATCAAAATCTACACAAGCAAATGATGTTAAAGAAAGTTTAAAAGCTTTAAATGAAGAGAATGTAGCCGCAGGTAAGGCTACTATGAAAGATGTAGCTGATAAACAAGGGGTAGATGTTCCTTTAAGGGTAGCTGTAACACCTGATAAATTAGATAGAGTCACAGCTGCAGCAGTTGATTTGTTAGAAATAAGTGGTGGTTTAAAAAAGTTTGATAAGTTCAATAAAAAAGGCGAGGTTACAGGACAACAAACTGAAAGAATTACTGAAGCTATCTCACGTGTTATAAGAGATACTACTGAAGGAAAGGGAGATGATGTTGCAGAAGCTCTTGCTAAAGACTTTGGTACTACGCTAGAAAAATATAATTTAACAACAGATGATTTTGCAAATGTTTTTATGTCTGAGTTTTCAGAAGCTGGTAGGTTATTACAAAAAGCAGGTGCTTCTAAAAAAGAATTAAAGAGACTTATAAGTGCTATGGATAACACAGCCTTCTCAGATATATTCTCTTTAAATGATAATGTTGTTGATGTTTTTAAAAAATCAAAAGATGCATTACAAAAAGATGGCAATGATAGTTTTCTAAAAATATTTGATAATGGTGCTGTTGTAGGCTCTCTTAGAAATTTAGATGCTCTACGTTTGGCTTCTATGACATCACAAGTTGGTACAACGGTTCGTAATACGGTTGGTGGCTACACTCGTGTAGGTTTTGATGTTTTGAATCAAGCTTTTGATGAGGGTATACAACGGGTTGTGTCTGGTTTAAAAGGTGAAAAGCTAACTAAAACAGGTGCAGAATCTTTTAGAGATATATTTTCAGTTGCCTATGGTTTAATAAATAAAGAACAGTCGATTGCTGTTGAATCTATTTTTGCTATGGGATTTCAAAATAAAGCACAAAAATTATTTAGGCAATTAGCTGATTTAGAAGACTTAACGGGTGTAGGATTAAAAGGTAAGAAACAACCACCTAGTATGCTAAGTAATTTAACTACACGAGCTGGTAGAAATTTAAATGTGTTAAACACACTATCTGATAATATGTTTAAACGTGCAGCTTTCATGGGTGGTTTAACTAGAGAGTTAAGTAAACTTAAACGTATTAAGATAGCTTCAGGTAAAACTGTGGATGATTTAGATTATGATTTAGTTAATATAATGAAGACTGGTAGGTTCAATGAAATATTTGGAAGTAAAGGTGGTCAGAAAGCTTTAGACAGAGCTATTGAAGAATCATTATACTTTACATATCAAGCATCTCCAAAGAGTCCTTTAGGAAATTTATTGATACAAGGAGCAAACAAACTTCCTTTTCTTACTACTTCTGTAGTACCATTTCCTAGATTTTTAGCCAACGCTATGCGTTTTACATATGAGTATTCACCTATATATTTACTAACTAGTGGTAAGGTTAGAAAAGAATTAGCAAGAACAGCAGGCAAAGAAAGTGAAGAGTTTGGTCTTAGGACATATACGGAAACTGCAAAAGGATTAACAGGTCTAGCTTTTTTGTTTGCGGGTCAAGCATTTAGAAGCTCTGAATATGCTGGTGAGAAATGGTATGAGGGTCAAAGTAGTGAAGGGAATCCTTATTCTTTGTTACCTTTTTTTCCTGCAGCACCCTATTTATTTTTTGGCGATTTGATAGCTAGGGCACGTAAAGGTGAAGATGTTATAGACAGAAGAACATTTAAAGAAACCATGCAAGCTGTTACAGGTATGCAAATGGGTAAAGCTGGATTTGGTTTGTATGCAATGGACAAGTTGGTAGATGACATAGGTAATATATTTGAAGGACAAGATGAGGATGCAGCTTTCTATGCTATAAAAAAAGTAGCATCAGAATTTGCTTCTAACATTATATCAACATATACAATGCCTTTAACTCCAATACAAGATACGTATAACACATTTCTTGCTCCTGATGATGAAAGAATAATTAGAGATAATAATATAGAAGATTTAAGTAGTCTTATAATAGCTAAGTCATTAGCTCGTATTCCGGGAAATTATGCAATAGAAAAAATGCTAAAGGAATCTTACGGCACAGAGTATGAAATACCAAAAGCTTATGAATCACCAACTAGAAAAGGTTTACTTAGAAGGATAACACCTATAACTAGACAAGTTGAAGGTAGATTATATGGAGAAAAGAAAACACCTATAGAGAAAGAATTAGATAGATTAAAGATAACAAAAAGTGATGTTATGAAAAGAACAGGTGTTCCCGATGCTGATAATTTACTTGGATGGTATATGGGTGAATATATGATTGATATAGTTCAACCATTTATAAAAAGTGATTTATATAAAAGTTTACCTGAAGAAGTTAAAAAGGTTAGATTAAAAGAGGAAATAATAAGAGTTCGCAAATCGGTAGTAGACCAAGCAAGGAATACTATAGTTACCAACAATAGTAATAAACAAACACGACCAATGACACGTGTTAGATTTCTAAAGCTACCTAAGATTTATAGAAAAATAGCTATGGATACCTATAATGCCGACCCTAACTTAGGAGAGCCTACTTCACTAAAGGATTATGACTACGAAATATTATATTTAATAGCTAAAAAACTAAGTAGGGGAAAGTTACGAAAAATAAAGTTTGAATCTGTAGATATAATAGACGAACTCAACGAGGAAGATGAAACTCTAGATAGCATTAAAGAATAACTATCGCCTATCCCCTGAACCTTGAAGTGTGCCTTTAGCTTTTCTTTCTTGTAACTTCTGTAGGTTCTTTTTCATTATCTCATTTAATTCAACACCTAATTCACTTGCTAGTACAGCACAATACCAAAGAACATCACCTATCTCATAGGCAATAGCTTCTTTATTACCCTTCCCATCTCTGATAATCTTCTTTATCTTACCAGCAACTTCCCCAGCTTCACTTGTCAAACCTAACGCTAAATACTCTAATGCTTTTTCTTTAGGGAATATTGCTGTAGTCTTTGCTAGTCTCTCATACAAATCAGGAGTTATAACTTCTGTAATTACTAATTTATCTTTCATATATTTTATTGCTTCCTCTTCAATCTTCCACATCTTTGTTATCCTTGAATGCCTTTATAACATCTGAAGAAAATAACTTCTGTAAGTTAACTAAATACATTTTAGATGCGTTATGGTCTCCACCTGAAACTGACCTCTTGTAATCTAAGTTGTCAATTATTTTCTTCAGACTATCTGTTTTAAATACTAAAGTGCAAAATGTATCATCATCTATACACAAGTTATGAAACCAATAATCTGATTCAGTGGCTGCTATACCACTAGGTTTACCATAACTTTCATATTCAATGGCTATGTTGCCCGTCTTTTGCCACATACCTCTTTCACTTTTAACTTCAATCTTTTTATCTTGAAGCATATCAGCTACTTGTTTTTCTCTTACCTTTCCATATTCTAAATCTATATCAAACTTTTTTCTATCATCGGTACATGGCTCTAGATGCTCCATGCTACTTTTTGCCCTTAGTAGTCTCTTCTTCTTTTTGTGCAGGTCTCTCAAAGAATCTTACTAAGTTATTTAGTTTACCATTCTCATGCTCTAATAAAGATAACTCTTTTTCTATAGTTTCTACAATAGAAGGATGGTCTCCAATACCTACAGGGTTAGTCATCATAGCTTCTATATTAGCTATATGACCATTTATCTGTCCAGATATCTTGCTCTTCAAGGCTTGTAATATCATTTCTCTCATTTACTTCTCCGTTTAGGTTTTAAATGTAAAAACTCTCGTATGTGTAGCTTCCTACCACGAAAGAAAACTATTAAGTTTATTGTTGTATTAATAGAGATGGCAATGAGTAACCACCACTGCCACCATAATATTTCATTTGTTGATTCTACCATTAACTAGCTTCTATGTCAACCATTTCACATGCATCTGCTGTACAAGCTAACTCTCTGCCACCTGTTGTGGTGTCTTCTTTCTCATAGTCTGCTAACTTAGACCAATCAATTGCTGTAGGCATTTCCTTGTAGGCTCTCTCATACTCTTCACCTACTATATCTTGATAAGGTGCTTGTGCATAAGTATGGTCACTAAAAGGTAAGAAAGATATACCTGATACTTCATCAAAGTTTTTGTATACCCATGCTCCTACTTCCATCCACTCATCTTCTTTAACAGAGATAGTAACAGAAGGCTTGTGCTCACACCAATGTCTCTGATATAATAACCAAAAGTCTAATTGCTGTATAGCTGTCATTTCTGTTCTAGTCATTGCACCTGATGGTGATTTCATAGGAAAACTAAATACGGTTGTACTATCAGGCTTCATAACACATGGCTCACTAGGTATGCCACTATCTTGCATAAACTTTGTTAATGGGTCTTTGTTATCGCCACGTACAGTTCTAATGTAATAATCATTATGTCTAGCATGAATACCTGAAGCACTATCAACTAATTGACTAACTGTACCACTAGGTTTGACACAAGTTATAGCAGTTGACTGTGGTATGCCTAAATCTTTAGCCATCTTCTTATTAGTTTCTACTGCTACATGTCTTAGTTGCTCCAACACATCTCCTAATTCATAGTAGGTATTATTTAATACTGGGCAATCAAGGATACCAGTTAGGGAAACTCCTAATAGTCTTTCTTCCTCTGTATTATCTTTCCATACCTTACGTAAATATTTAAAGTCTGTAAGTGTAGATTGGAATGTACCAAGTATAGTAGCTATTCTAACCTTTTCTTTTAATGTATCTACAGTATCTGTAACACGTGCTACTACTTCAGTTAAGTTACAAAACTGATATGGTCTAAGTATAATCTCTGAACAAGGATTACAACCAAAGTAATGGTCAGCACTACGTCTACCATTCTCTAATGCTTTTACTTTAGCTGCTTGTCTATTAAATATACCACGTTCTCCTGACTTAGATTCATATAAAGATGTCCACTCTCGCATGAATGTACCCATCTCAGGCTTACCTTTAAATGCCACAGAGTTATTGGCTAATGCTCTTTGACCTTCATTCTCCCACCATTGACCTGACTTGGCATGTCTCATTTGGTCATCACCTAAGTTAGACAATGAGATAAGAGCAGAACGTCTTACTCCACCTACAACTACAACTTCCCCTATCTTACACATTAAATCGTGACACTCAATAGGAAATAGTCTTCTGCCTTTAGCACCTTGAAACTTAGATATACAAAATCTAAATAACTCTTCTAATGGTGCAGGTCCTGATGCTCTACCACCAAATGTTTTTAGTCTTGCACCTGCAGGTCTTACTTGCGATGTATCCCATGTAGGTACTTGTCCTACATAGAGCATGGCAATGAGTTCTCTCAAAGCTTTTGCCCATCCGGGTCTACTATCTGCGACATGTATGACCGTAGTGCTATCTTCAAAATGCTCATTAACGATAGGTAACTTGTCTACGTTTTCTCTTTCTACAGAGAAACCAACACCTGTTCCACACATAAGTATATACATACATTCATCAAAGCTACGAGGACTATCTACAGGTATATAGCTACAGTTATAACCACCTACATGACATCTATCTAATGCAGGTCCTGATGTCATTAAGGCTCTCATACTTGGCATAACACCTAAGTTCATTATCTGTGTAGATAGTTTTTCTTTTAAGGCTTTAGTTATAGTATAGTTATAATTCTTCTTTAAATGATTTTCCATATAATCAAAATATCTATCGACTGTCTCACCCCAATTCTCTCTTCTTTGGTCATCTTCTCTCCACCTTGCATAGCGAGAGAGTGCTATAAAGTTCTGATAGTCTGTTGGTAGGTAGTTGCTTAACATTTATGTCTCCGTAATTACTTTTAGTTTTGTTATTTTTGTTCCATCGATATCGTAAAAAAATTCTCTTGTGTATTCCTCAAAGTCTTCTGTAACATCCCCATCAGAAGGCACAGCATATTCATCAGGGTCAACAGATATAGTGCATATTATTTTAACTTTTATCATCGTGATGCTCAATTAATTTATTAAGATACCATTGTGCTTTCTTTAAATCTTCTACACCATTTTTGTATCTATATCTCCATAGGTATTTAACTATATTACCTTGTAGATAATAATCAAAACCATCAACTAACATAGCTTCTAATGCATCTATAGTTTCAATACCAGCTTTGTTGTAGTGAACAGGACTATTAACCATATCTTCCATTTGAACATTATCAGACTGTTTATCAGCTTGGTCTTTTCTCATTTTCATATACTCCATATGTCTTAGCACTTATCAGACTTTCCAAAAGTTACATTGATAACATTATCTGCATAAGTTTTTTTTATCTCTTTATCTTTATGGTCATCTTTATGTTCTTTGTCAAATACATTTACTACATAATCATTTATCTTATCTCTAAATGTAGGCTCAATCTCCATAAAGTTTAATGTAGAGCAGAGCATCTTGCATATATGTTCTACTTGATAATAATCATCATCATCTAATGGATTATCTAAATTAGGCATAATAGCTAATTCAATACCACCATTCCATTTACCCTTACTATTTAGATGAGGATTTACCTTGATTATAAAATCTTCTGGTAACACAGTCTTACTAGTAGTTCGTGAGTCTTTTGCCATACTTTGTTTCTCCTTTTAACTTTCTTCCTATAAACTTTATTCTTTTAGGGTGTTCATCTTTACCTTTTTCTTTTAACCAATCTTCTGGTATTATTCTATCATAATATCTAAAGCCATATTTAATACACCATTGTGCATATGTTGACTTTGCTCCCTTACTTAATCTAGAACGACTATTAGTAAATACAAATCTAATATCTAGAGTAGGATGTTGTTTTTTTATAGCTAAATGTTTTCTTCTATCTGCTGCTAAAAATCTACCTTTAGTTTCTATGATAATTCCGTTGTACAATATAAAGTCAGGAGTATAACTGCGATAGGCTAAATCTTCCCACTCTATTTTAATACTTTCATAAGAGTAATCACATTTATTTTTCTTTAGATATAAAGATAGTTTATATTCTAAACCACTTCTATATCCATACTTCCTAGCTTGTTTACTTACTTGATATAACTGCACTTATTCGCCTTTTAACCTAACATACTGAACCATCTTTGGTTCTTTGGCTTGAGACATTTGTGCAGGTAGTTCTCTTAATGTAGGGAAGCACGAGTTTCTGTAGTCACAGAATTTACAGTTTGTATTAAGAACAACATTACCTGTAGGAACTTTACGAAAGAACTCAGGTTGTGGCTCAAAACATCTTTTAAATTCTTTCTGCTCTGCTGTAGCAATAGTTTTCTTTATAGTATTAAGTTCTTCTTCTAAGTCCATATTACTTGCTGGAACATACTTAAATTGACCATTGGCTTTATTAACAACCCACCAACCACCTACCTTATGTCCTGATGCTTTTGCGTATCCCGCTAGTTGTCCAACATAACCAAAACTATCACCATCTTTTAATGTTTCATATGATTCAAACTTATTTCTATATGACCAATCAGATGCTGATTTAATATCATCAACTGCATCATTCATAACAATATCATATGTACCTTTAATAGTTCTATCTTTATCTAATTTAAGCTCTACCTCTGTATTATCTTTATATGTTACGCCTGCTTCACTAAGTAAACCTTTAAATACAGATTCAACAATATCACCTAACATCATATTCATCACGAAGGTAGTAGGTTTAGGTAATGCTTTTTCAGGATGATTTTTTTGAAACCATAGTTGGCAAGAAGGTCTGCCTATATTAGACATTCTAAATCTAAACTCTTCTCGTTTGTTACCACCAGCAAATTGACGTTTCAAAGCATCTTTAATTTCTTCTCCTATACGTTCTATAGTAGAATCACTCATCTTAGTTTTACCATGAGTTGCATCTTCAAGATACTGATGAATCGCCAATTCTGCTGGATGGTGCATTATGCTACCTCTTCAGAATTATCTATATCAATGAAGTCATCTACAGTATCCATATCTTCTTGTGTTATGTTACTGCCTGTCTTTACATTCCACTCATTGATGATGTACTCATTGTAATTCTGCACCCAAGAAACAAAGTCGGCAAACATTGTTTGGTCAGACTCAGTTAATGCAACCTGAGTTGATACATCTAAGCTTGGTAGAGGAAGATAAAATGAATTACCATTAGGTAACTTTCTTTCATCTGTGTTTAGCACAATGTTGTGTTGCACTGGTAGTCTCTTCATTTGTGCTAACTTAGCAAAGGGAGCACCCATAATTTTGAAAGCATCACGGTTATCAATTTCCCAAATAAATGGAGACTCCTGCAACTCAGCAACTTCACCTCTGTCATCGACAGTGTTTTCCAAAGTTATTAATCCAAATATAACACGAACTCTTTTTATTTGTTTTAATAACTCTTGTTGAGTTACTGGTAATGATTTAAAATCCTTTACATAACCTGCGGCTTTACCACAGTTAAATGTACCTTGATTGTCTTTTAAATCTATATTTAAACTATCAGCCATAACAGTTTTATGGTAAGTACCCATTGGCTCACCTGCTTTGGCATTGCTGTTCTTAACAAATCTTTTATACATAAACCTCTGCATAAAGGGTCTGATAGTTGCCGATGAACCGTAATAAGTATTAACTTCAGGTTTGTCTAAGCGATATGTACCACCATTGACTACCTCAACCTTAACTGTCTTACCGTTCACATCTGTTTCACCCATGATTGGAGCATGATTAATCCTCAATCTAGGTAAAGTATTGCTCTTCTTCGGCTCAGAAGAACTATCTCCTGCGATACCCATAGCTTTTGCCATTGCAGCATAGTTATTTGTATCAATAGTTATTAAATCACTCATATGTGATACCTCTCTTTCTTTAAAGTTTTATAGTTATATCATGCCACATCTTTTGTGTCAAGCCAATTGTCACCTATTTTTGCTTCTAATAGTAACGGTACATTTAAATCAATATGAAACTTACTCTCAATCAATTGTTTTAACTCATTATTTATTTCTTTTATCAAATATATTACTTGATTTATTTCTTCAGGATGTACATCAACTACTACAGAATCATGCACACTATTCACTATACAAGACTTATAAGTTTTAAACTTGTCTTCCATATGCATTAAAACTAATGGCACTATATCAGCAGTAGCAAATGATTGTACAGGATAATTCTTTATCTGCGTAAAGTTTGTAACACCACCATTAGTTAATCGTCTAATATCCGGGAACGCAAACTCTCTGCCTGAAGGTGTAGTAATCATACCAGTATTCATAGCTTCTGAAGCCAATCTGGTGTGCCATGATTTAATTCCTTTGTATTTTTCTGTAAAGTGCTCGTAGTATTTTGCTTCGGCTTGTGTTCTACCAAATCCTGTTGCTCCGTAGAGGGGTGCAAAGGTGTGTGCTTTCGCATCTTGACGAGTAGTCGGTTGACCCGCATCTGTAATAACTTTAGACGTATACGAGTGAACATCAAAACCAGTAGTGACTTCTTCAATAGCAACTCCATCTTGTGACAAGTAAGCAGCAACTCTAAACTCTAGTTGTGCAAAGTCAGCTTCTAAAACTTTACCACCTTTCCATCGTGATATAAATACTTTCTTAACAGGGAATGTACCACCTCTAGGCATGTTCTGCATATTAGGGTCAGCACCACTAAACCTTCCAGTAGAAGTTCTATGTTGTAATAATCTAACATGTAACTTACCATCAGGCTTCATATAAGTATTAATGCCTTGCACAAAGGAAGAGAGGTATGTATCTAATGCTGATAATCTTTGTATGTCATGTAAGAAACTATATGCTGTGTCAGAATCACTTCGTTTAGTAACGTGCTGTAAAACTTCTAACATCTTTTTATTCACACTAAAGCCATTAGCACTAATCCATTTTGCATTTGTTGGATTAAATTTAAGACCTGCTATTTCTCTAGTAGGAGCAAAAATGTAGCCAAGGCTATTGCAAGTAGCACATTTGGGTAACTTAGCGTAAAGAGTTCCATCCTTCTTAACCTTTCTTATTGTTCCTGTTCCATTACATGCTTTACACATAACTGCCACGGTCTTGTAAACAATATCAGAATTTTCTTTTACTTTATGTTTAAATTCATCCCTACTCATGTAAGGAGCAAAGTTATTCATCCAAGTTGTTTTGTCTTTTGGTTTTCTACTATATATAATCCATGACATTTGTTCAGGACTATTAAGATTGATTGGTGTATCACCCATAAGCTGATGTACTTGCCTAGTCAATCTCTCTTCTATCATAGTCTTTTCTTTTTCAAACTCTTCTCTAACTTCATTTAACTTGTCTACATCAACAGTAAATCCAGTTTGATATATTCTAGCTAGTGTTAGTGCAACACGATTAGTTAATAAGACAGTATCCATTAAACCTGAATACTCTACTGTATTTAACTTTTTATATAAGGCATCAGATAATTCTTGAGTAGCTTTTAAGTCAGCCGAAAGATAATCAGATAACTCTTGTTTAGGTATCTCATCTATAGGTACTTTATTTTTAAAGTATTCTTTCATAGTGTCTTGTTTCTTAGTTGCTAACTCATATCTGTTTGCACAAGCTTCTAATGATAGAGGTTCTTTTAATCCACGTTGAAGAATGTATTCCCCTAACATGGTATCAAAGATAGGACCATCATAATTTAAGTTACATTCCCATAGCCACATTAAATCATGTACTATGTTATGCCCTATAAGAATAGTTGCTTGGTCAAGTAACTCTTGTACACCTGTAAAGTCATCTCTAAATAAATGCTCTTCACCATTATCTGTTAGACAACCTACCATAACAAGCTTGTTGTCAGTCTCAAATGGGTCAAGATGTAACTTGCCATCTCTATGTGTTACAGTATTCTCTACATCAAGAGTCAGCTTCATGCTGTATACCTCGCAGTTTTATAATCAAGATTACAAGTAACATTACCATGCCAACCTGTCAATTTATTTTTTACAACATTGAGATGCCTTTCAGGACCTTCTTCTTCTTGACCTTCTATTGGTGGATTCTTAGCAATCAATACCATCAAGTCTGCTTCAGCAGCTTTACCAGTCCTACTACCTTCCATCATAGATTGATTAAGTATAACTTTACCTTCTGCTTCAGCAGATAGTTGAGACATATAAAACATAGCACAGTTATGAGACTTAGCTATCTGCCTAGCATATATTGCATTAGCCTTGAGTGCTTCATCGGGTCTAGCAAATCCTTGAGACCTAGCAAACTTATCACCCATGTCTAGTACAACTATGTCAGGCTTGTATGACTTACATACACTCTCTACCCAAGCCATATCACGATTAGATGCATCTTTGATATCTATATGTTTTCGTACTGGACTGTACAACTCTTGTGCTCTCTGTGGATTCTCTTTCACTTGATGCATTGTCATACCTGTCGCTGCAGTTAGATATCTTGCTCCCACTCTATGAGGACCTTCTTCGTTGCACAGTATAATACATCTAGCACCTTGATGTGCAAAGCCACCGGGAGATGCAATCAAACTAGCATGAAAGGATGTCTTGCCTGTATTAGGTCTAGCACCTACTTCAATTAGATGCCCAGCATTCACACCTTCAACTACTCTAGTCAAACTAGGAATGCCAAAGTTCCAACTAGCTTCTAAATCATTCTTGGATAGCAAAGCATCAATGCTTATGTCTTCCCATTGTATATTTAGATTAGGAGTAAAGTCATCACCATACTGCTCCAAAATATTACGAAGAGGTTCAAGTGTAGATTGAGAACCATTGACGTAATCAAAGCCAAGATTAGCAATGTCTTCACCAACAACTTGCTGAAATAGTTTAGATAAAACTTCTTGTGCAACATCTTCTCCCATTGGTTGTTCTCGTTTGATGCCGTTGAACAAAGATGAGTATGCTTGTTTTTGTGCAGTAGTCATTGATGGATTGCCTGACATAAACAATGCTTCAATCTCATCAGGTGTTACTGTTCTTTCGTATGTAGTCATTGCACTATCAAGTGCTTGTTTAATCTTTCTTACATCTTTGCTGAATAATCTGTCTGGACATTTAGCACCTCTATGCTCATCATAGAATGTTTTGTCCATCAGACTTCGTATTAGGGATAGTTCCATGTCTTACTCCTTTGGGGTTAGGAAATATAAATTGTTTAAGTCTTCTTCGTTTCTATACTTCAAATCATCTTTTAGTCTAAGTACTTTTACTTCTTTAACGTAGTTGCGTAATTCTTTTGCAAACTGCATTATCTTATCTAAGGCGTCAGGGTCTAAGGCAATAATTGCTGTTGAGAACTGTGATAGATATTGCTTGTGTGATTCCAATAATGATGTTCCTAGCACAGCTATCCCCTTCCGTGTGTCAGAAGCAACCACAGCTGCACTAACACAATCCTCAACAACAATAGCAGTTGTACCATGTCCTTGAGAATAAGGCAAGTTGTTTTTTCCATATCGTTTCCATTTAGGTTTACTCTTACCTAATGAACGACCTGCACCATCAACAATCTTATTGTCATGTACAATAGGAAACACTGCTCTGTTCTCTTTAACGTCATAGTACAAACTTAATGTGTTAGCAGATAGACCCCACTTATCACACCACTCAGTAATTGCCTTACGATTACCATGTGGAACAACATGTTCCGGGAACTCAAAGATTGTATTATCATCTTCTATCTGCTTACTCATAGCAGTGCGAATATCATCTACAGTGAGAGTAACACGAGAATTGCCAGATAAACTACAAGATATCTTATAGCAATTCCACATTACTGAACCCATATTATTGGTCACTGTAAATGTATTATAACTTTTACAGTTAGGACAATCTAATCTTCTAGACTCTCCTACACTTAACTGTAAATCATTTATATAATTGTATATATTCACTTATATGTATCACTTATATGTATATATAATATTAGCTGTTCGGCACTTGCCTTGTGCTTATAGCAATGGATTCACGGGTTGTCAATGCTTTTTTTGCACTTAGGTAAGTATTTTTCATATATGGCATTACACTATTAGGATTTGCATGTCCTGTAACAGACATTATTTGACCCATAGACACACCAGCTTCAACCATCTCAGTTGTACCTGTTCTACGTAAGTCTGCCAATCGTAGCTCATTAGGTAAGCCTGCAGAGGACATAGCCACTCTCCCTAGCTTGGATATACCATGAAGACTATAAGGCTTGTATGCTCCTCTAATCGCCTTTGGCATAGGTGCAACATATTCTTGGAATCCGTAGTCTTCCTTTTGTTGTACAAGCATAGCTAGTAAATCTTTACTAATGGGAAGGTGAACTGTGGCTCTACGTTTTGATTGCTCTAAGTGTAAAATACCTTTGTCAAAATCTATATACTCAAACTTTAACAATCTCATATCACCAATTCTTTGACACCATTCATAAGCCATTTGTACAATTAAACCTAAGTTTCGTGTTTTAAAATTAGTGTATGCATAATCTAGAAATTGTTTCACTTGGTCTCTTGTCCAAAGAGTTTTTCTAGACTTAGGTGTTCTGCATTTGAAAGTAGAGAATGGGTTACTTTGTACATAACCCATCTCCATTCCGTAAGAGTACATTTTTCTTGATACAGAGCATATATGATTAGCCATAGAAATGCCACGATTTAGCCATACTTCATAAGACTTCTTAGCTTTAGCACCGTTCATATTTTTTAAATATGTTCTTGACAAGTGTTTACTTTCTACAATTGTACTCAACATGTTCTTTATAAAGTATTGATAATCTTGTTTAGATTTATCGGCTAACATATTGAAATCACTAGATAATAAATACTCATCAGCTAAACCTTGTACAGTAGGATTGTTTTGTACAGACACAACTTCAGATTGTTGTTGCAAAAATGCATCAATCAATTTGTTAAATTCATTAGCTTTCTTTTTTGCTATTGACAAATCTGAACCTAAGTTAGTACGTGTGACAATGCCTTCATCAATATATCTAGCAGTAGGATTATATCTGTAAAAAACCATACCGTTTCCATATTTTTGCTCCTGTAAATATCGTGGCAGTTTCTTTTTCATATTGAACTCCCTATGCTGCGACTAATGCTTTGAACTTAGGGTGAGATATCCACTTAGCTACTTCGTGTTCTCTCTGCCACATTGATTCAGATTTGGTATCATTACCAGTATCTCTTAATACAAAACCATTTCTTGTATCAGCATAGCTAGAGTAGTTAGTGAATGCACTGTACAAACTAAATACATTATTACCTCTAGTGTGTGCTTCTTGTGCATACAGACTAGCCATCTTCTCAGCTTTCTTATCAGAAGGAATAATCTCTTTTAGTAGTTCTATTACATTTACAAAGATAGGCATTGGTGTTTCTGCCCACTTCTGTAGATTAGCAGATTGTGCATAGAAGTTTTGTCTCGCATCTTTAAGTTCTTGTATGAACCTATCCATACAAAAGTTAGATGTATTCTTCTTACGTATCTTGTCATGTTCACCACCAACTTGACCATTTGTACAGAAGCTATCTATCTGTCCAAAGAATACTTGATTAGAACAAGAACCATCTACTGCGTGTAGTCCTATTATTCTCTCATGTAAGCTTGTCTGATGCTTGTCTGTCGTGATTAATGACCGTACATTAGGTAGAGTTATATCAACCATACCCCATGCATTGTTACGTGATGAAAAGGATTTGACGATAGCACCCTCTAATTCTTGAGCAGTTCTATTGTCTTGTATAACTTCACCAACTCCTTTGAAGAATTTAGGATGTGATGCACAATTAAAACTGCTACCGACAACACCGATGTATTCTCCAGTATTCTCATTGATAACATATTTCTTCTTGTGAAACTTAGTTGTCTCGAAAGAAACATTAAAGTCTAGGTGGTCTTCAACTGTGATTAAGTTGTCTTTAACTTCTAATATACCATCTAAAGGCATAGCATTCTCCATTTATGTTTTGTTATTGTTAATGTTATAAGGCTTATAAGATTTAATGTCAACTGATATTTAGTTGTATAGTAAGTATTACATAATTACTACTGTAATACAGTATAGTGGTACATATAGATACCGTACTTTACGATATTATATTAACCCCTATGTCCGTAAGGTTCTACATCATTTCCCATAACAATACTACACCCATTGGGTGCAAGGTCACAGTTAGGGTAACTATAACACCCTATATGTGAATCTTCAAAGCGATGAGCTATTTGTGTAGATGCTTCAGCATTGAGATAGTTAGTGACAAAATCATCTATACCCTTACTATGTTCGTGCTTAGTGTAAAGACTTATATGAGGTTGTCTAGCAGTCCACCTACCTGTAGTCCAAAAATATAAGTACTCAATATTGGCTACATTTATAATGTAAACAAAACTAGCTGATTTAACTACATGATAAGATAATTCATGTTTCTCAAGATAGTCAGTAACAAATTCTAAAGATTCATTTGTATCCCTTCTATATATTTTCTTACCCTTAGAATTAGTCCTAACATATTTCCATTCACTTACACTCATACTGTATCTCCATTATGGGAACATTTTTTAATCTTATAGTTTTGCCACCTATTATCGTGATGACAATCGTTATGTTTAGGTAACTTTAAATCAAATATATCAGCGATAAAATATTCAAAGCCACCAAGATTAATAACCTTGTGATAGTCGAGAGGACAATTATCTTGTATGTCATTCACAATATCTTTTAAGTTATTAATTTCTGTGAGCAATCTATCCTTTTGTTGCTCATCTAATTTGTCAATGATTGACATTTTTTTAGTGCTGCTAGTCATACTGCTTCTCCCTATTTGGTGTCTACATAAATTCGTAAACACTTTGATTTATCAATAGGCTGACCTCTCTCATACTTCTGCCAACCTTCTGCTTTCTTGGTCTCTTCATCAAGATACTGACCACGAACTCTCATCTTGTAAGATTCCTTATTTAGATACTCTTTTAGTTGTGCAACGAATGCTTTACCACTAGCATCATTAGGTATCTCACTAAACATTTTTACTTCACCTTTTACAGTAGATGATTTGTAGTAAGCATCTCGCCAATACTCTGTATGAGCAGTTTGTTTATCTAACAACTCATCCTTCTCCTCAATGATACTGAGAAGATTTGTTATTTTAGAGGACAATGCTAAGACTTTATCTTCTTGCTCTTGCAAGTTCTTTTTATATATCTTGTCATTATTCTCAATAGTATTGTCATAAAAGATTGCTTGGTCTTTTATTTTACCCTCTTGAGTATCAATCCTCACTTCTTGTAACAACTGCTTTTGACACTTGGCATATGCTCTAATGAGATATGTCAAATCCATATCGCCAACATTGATAGGCTCATCTTTAGATGATGAATGATGATAGACTGTTAAGTTTTCCATATCACTTGGTAGTCTACCAGTAGAGTTAGTGATTGCATCTATCTGCAAATGTTTTTTTATCTTCATGCTTTTTCTCCTTCTAAGTTTTGCATTTCAATATATAAGGTCATGCCATCTTCATAACCTTCCTTGTAATATTGGTGTGCTTGTTTCGTATCTAGTTTCTTATTAATCAAAGCATCTCGCACACCCTTCTTATATGCTTTGAGTATATCATATTTTATAAAAACGTCTAATGGGTTAGCCATCAAGACACCTTTATAGCTATATAAACACATAGTCCTATGATTAACAACTTGCCATAGTCAAGGTCATACTTAGTACCTTCACCATAATTTTTATGGAACTCCACATTAAAGAAGTCTGTTATTCTATGCCACATTACACTAACTCCTTCCATTTTATTTTAAATATCGTGTTCCAAGTTTCTTGAATCTCATCATCAAGATTACCACCATGAATAAATTCTAGTTGGTCTTTGACATATTGCATACGACATTGGTCAAGTGTCCACTTATCTGTAGCTTCTTCATCAATGAAAAGTATAGGTTGAATTTCTTTCTTACTCATACCTACTGCTTGATAATATAGGATATTAACCAATGCTTTTTTATATCGTGTCTCGTTTGTCATACTTGCTCCTTTGTTTCATTGTGCATTTTATGCCATTGATTATAAGCATCATCATAAGCTTCTATTACTTTGATACTATTAAGTATATGAGCAATCACATCTACTGTCCAACCATTACCAATCATCTTGTATCTCTGTGTCTTAGATACATGATTAGTATAATTATCTGGCATAGTCTGTAATCTCTCACACTCTAATGGTGTCAACTTTCTCCACA
>Ga0181393_1000171_pt1 | contig 23423 bp, 16 predicted proteins | sample 16SPOviralmetaG_FD_130122 | JGI IMG/M metagenome (GOLD analysis project Ga0181393, IMG submission 130122) | Marine viral communities from the oligotrophic San Pedro Time Series (SPOT) site, San Pedro Channel, CA, USA - 16 SPOT_SRF_2010-10-21 | ecosystem: Environmental > Aquatic > Marine > Strait...
TGAGTCAAAGTAGGCAATACCTACGCCGTGCTTGATGAACTGTGTGCAAAGGCGAAGGTAGCTACTGTGAAACTCTGGCCAGCGGCGGAACAAGTTTGTAAGCTCTTCCGCTACGATGTCCTCTTTTGGCTTTGTCTCGCTTCTCTCGCCCGTTGTGGCTTTCACCTCTACTAGCTTCTCTAAAGACGTGTAGAGGTCAACGTAGGCCGAAAGAGAGATATCTAGCAGACGCTGTGCTTCGCCGAAGTTTAAGTTGGTCTTGAGACCTTGACCACTAGCTGCTAACTGCGATTGGCTGTATGGGGCAACACCATCGAACATACTATCGATACGAGAGCGGTTAACCGCAGACTTTTCATCGGCGCGGAGCAGGGTTGCGAAGATACCAATAGCAGCTTTAACATCCTTGAGACGTGTTTCAACAGGCTTACCCTTCTCATCAAGGCTCCCTAAGTCGAGGCCGTCTAAGTCAATTAAGTTTGACATACTAGGTGAGTATATTGAATTGACAGTCAATGTCAATCATTGGGGTAGGCGTCATCCATAATCTTCTCCATACGGACCCAATGAGCGCGGCCATCTTCAGTTTTGAGGCGGATATACTCCTTCTCACCGATATCCTTTGTCCCCACTAAGAAGGGGTTGTTCCGGTATCTCTTGCCTGTGTTTTGAAATTTCCAAACGGCACCATACCTAGTCACCTTATAGTCAGGATAGCCCCAAACTGTAACCATGTCCACATTAGGTAGGCTGGATTTTGATACTGATAACCTACTGTGGTTAACACTTCTTTGAGTCCCGTCATCATCCCTCACCCAAGAGTGGTAGTTCAGGTCACGCCATTTTCGATTTAAACGTCGTTTAAATTTCAAATTGTAGATGTGTCCGTCGGGTGAAAGGGCGTAATTACTAGCTCCTCTAACTGGTTTCCAGTTTTCTGGTATTTTCATATTGGTAAAAAACTTTTTTCTAACTACCTTAGTCTTCTATAAGTATACCTAAAAAATACTAAGAGTCTAGTAAGAAAGTTTTTTTTCTGGTTTAGCCGCGCATACGAGCAAACTACTAATTTTTTTCTATATACATATATACTATCACTATCACACTCAGAAAAAATCAGGCACCCCCCCGTGGCGTGTCAAGCAAACTCAAAGAAAATCAAATCCCCTCAGCAAGCTTCGGGAAAAAATAAAAAGCTGGCGCATGAATCACGAACCAATGAATCACGAAACGGGATTCAAGGAATCATTTTTGAATTGCTCGCTTTCGCTCGTCGATTTGATGCTGCCGCGCTGGCGGCCAGCTATAGCCGTTGAGACCCGATTCCCGCACCCTCAACCGCGTTTAACGGCTCGTGGCTCGTGGCTCCGGTATGGGCGCAAAAAAAGCTCCCCTCGCAAGAGGGAAGCTTGTGGAGGCGCTATCGCGCTTAGTATTGGATCGCGTCCTTAGCTGCGTCACACTTGGCAAGATGCTCGCCAAGCTTATCAACCGCGCTCAAAAGGTGGGAGTGAAGCTGCTCTGCAGCTTTGATATCGCCAGCAATAGCGGCCTCTACAAGGGACTCTAGAACCTCTTTTGGAGCTTTACGATTAGAAGAGCCGGAAGCATTCTTGGGGCGATTACGGGTAATCTCCTTAGAGATTTCGGCCTGCGTAGGTTCCGCCCTCCGGCCAGACTTGGCATTCTCAGCGCGGCAAGTTTCGGTCGCGGCCTCGATAGCGCCAGAAAGAGCAGACTCGAAAGAGCCATCGTCTGCCATCGCCTTAAGGGTGCTGCCAGCCATGGCGACAACTCCGGCCACAAAGGGACCAGATTTCCAATATTTGGCCGGAGGGCATTCGGTAGCTCCGGCGCCAAGCATGGCAACGGCTTGGGGTAGCAAAGCGAGAGGATCACGCCAGAACTTGGGCGGGATTTCCTCATCTTTACAAATGGCCTCGAATGAAGCCGTGGCCTCCGAAGCAATCTGACCCGAAACGTCCATGATGCGAGCGACTAGCCACGCGCCGGATTGGTTGGCCTTATTGGCCGCAGTGATTGCACGAGTTGAATCGCTCTTGAATTTGGCAATCTCATTTGCGACAAGGTCACGATTGAGGATTGCGGTAGTGGTAGCCGTTGCGGCCTTATCAGTGTTTTTAGCAATAATGCTCATGTTTTTAGGTGAGGCGGGAAAGGTTAATTGGTCCCGCTCTCACTAAACAAGGTAGATTCGACGACCTACCTATGTTTCCGGTCAAATCACCTTAAAACACTGTTATTCAACAAGTTACTATCACTGTTACTATCACACTAAAGAGCCAGTCCGTGAGTCGCTAGAGAGCCAGTCCGTGAGTTGCACCCCGAATCCCGAACCTCTGGACCGTGATAAATGGTTCATTATAAGCGTATTATACGCGTTTTAATATTGACTTTATTGATATTATATGCTATACTTTAGCTACAATAAGGAAAGGCACTGAAGCCTAACCTTAACCTAAAAAACACTATGATTAATGATAACATCATGCAGCTAGCCTTAGAGCTAGCCCAGTCGGACGCCAACGAAGGCGTATGTCTTCACTGTGGTGAGCCGCAAGACTGCGTCGAGCCTGACGCGGAGAGATACAAGTGCGAAAGCTGTAACAAGCGCACTGTGTACGGGGCCATGCAAATTCTAATGCTCTTTGCGTAACATCATGAAAAAACTAGCCGCAATAATTCTGGCCGCGTTCTTCGCTGCCTTCTTCTTGAACCTAGCTTACCAGTTAGGCAAGTTCCACCAGTCACAGTCAATTCAAAGTAATGAAAAATAATAAAACAATACCGCCATTTCTCTTCCTCCGTCCAAACCCCGTTAAGGGGCATGGAGAGTTCAATGGGTACGTATCTTTACCCATAGGCCATCCGTGGTACGGCAAACACTTCACCTACTTAGATGTTGATGTCCACTACGGGTTATCCTTCTCCGAAGAGGAGGATGGTAGGTGGGTCATAGGATTCGACACGGCTCATACTGATGACGAGCTTAGAAACTGGGACAGGGAGAATGTCCGAAAAGAAGCGAGTCGATTACTAGACCAAGCTGAGTCCGCAGAACGGTGGGAGCGTGAGCAGGAGAAGCTTGAGCAGGAGCAGGAACGCCAAGCAGAGCTGGAGTGCCACGAGAGACGAGAGGAAGGTCGTCATTGGTATAACGGCTATACCGAAGCGGTCCCTCTCGATTTGTGGGAACTGTTCCGTGCCATAACGTATGAAATACATGGCAAGATAAATCATGAGCTACTCATGGAGACGGTATCCCATCACTCCACAAGATCCGATAAGCTAGACGCCTATCGTATATACCCCACCAGAGGTGACGGAATATTGACTGCGGGCAGTAGCTTCAAGCTGATCGTAGGTATCCGTTACGGTATGGGTGTTGGTGATTACGACTCACCCTTCGTTACTAATGAAACGGCTGCTTTGTTTAACCTAGACCCCCTCAACCGAGACAATGACAAGTAACCATTGGCACCAGCCTTACTCTGGAGCAGTTCCGCTTGATTTGTGGGAAGTGATGCGGGCTAAAACCGCTCAATACAATAAAGATAATCCTCACTATGAGAGGACGGTCATAGACACGGCTGAATACTTTAGCCAAGCCACAGACAAGCTAGATGCCTATCGTTTTTACTCAAACGAAGAATGTAGATGGCTTACGGTGGGGGTCCGCTACGGTAATGCAGCTCATGAGTATATCTGTTTTGAATTATCCCCAGAAGTCGTGGGTCAGTTTAACCTTGACCCACTTAACCTAGCCCAAGAGTAAGTTATTAAAAATAACGCGTTTTAATATTGACTTTATTGATATTATATGCTATACTTTAGTTACAATAAGGAAAGGCACTGAAGCCTAACCTTAACCTAAAAAACACAATGAAAATAAAACAGCGCATCAATAGCGCCGCCATCAAAGTAGTCGCACGGCTACTCAACTCTAAGCTCCTCACTGAGCTTATCGAAGACAAGGTCAAGGCAGCCGTAGAGGCTAATGCCGTGTCTGTTGAAGACCTCGCCTCTGAGATTGAGGTAGAGGACATCGCCGCCAAAGTGTCAGCGTCCGAAGTCGCCAGCTACATCAAAAGCTGGGAGATCGCAGAGTGCTTTGACTCTCAAGAGATCGCCGAACATATCGACGAGTATCAAATCGCTACAGAAATCGACATCTACGAACTCGCCAAGAAGATAGATCAAGATGAGGTCGCCGATAAGCTCCGTGTGCTTGTCGATGTCGATGACATAGTTAGTGACGCCATCACCAAGATCACTTCATCAACCTTTAAACTAACAATAGAATGAGAACAATAAATAGTTACACTGACCGACAAGTCCGCAATTCTTTGCGGGCATGGTATGGCATCGCCGACGAAGACCAGAGAGATCGTGGTTGTGTCTGGTATGACAAGGCAGAGGAAGAAGCCTCGTGCATCTCAGACGTCACTGGTGTCGAGAAAGTCACAGCAGCAGCCGTCATCGCCGCCCTCTCCCCACGTAACAAGTGGGAGCGTAATGTGCATGACGCATGGGACCTGTGCAAAGCATGGGCTAGTGGGGACCCTCAAGAGTCCGTCACCGTCTGCACCTTCCACTCTAACCGTGACAAGGCATGGCGTATTCTGGAAGGCGAGCGAGATGTCCTTGCATCGTCACCCAAAGTCTCTGCCTTCGCAGATACCATCGTCAATGGGTGTCTGGCTAACCGTATCGTGGTTGACGTCTGGCATACCAGAGCCTGTATCACCAAGCCACGAGAAGGCCGTGTCGATTGTCAGGCGTCCCCAACACTAGCCCAATACAGTAGGCTAGAGGAGATCACCCTTGAGGAGGCGCAGCTTGCCGACGACCCCCCTTGTGTGTATCAGGCAACCATATGGTGTGTCATCAAAGACAAATGGGAGGAGACCAAAACAGTAGCACTTTACTAATGAAGTTACACTACCCTAAACGCGGCCTCAATTCATACTGTGGCCCCGCTATCCTTAGTTACCTGACTGGCATCCCGACTCACGTAGCCGCCCGCCATATCAGGAGACACTCAGGACAACGGGCTGTAAGATCGTGTGGCATCCACTTCTTGAGGCTAGCCCTCAAAGACTTCGGGTATCACACGTCAGATGAACTGAACGTAAAAGGGCTGACCGTCAACCAGTGGCTTAAGGAATACGATAAGAAGCGCACGCCTCAACGTGTTTATCTTGTCCTTGCTGGACGTCACTTCTACCTATTCAAAGGACAAGAATACATCTGTGGCCTTGTCGATAAACCAACCAATATCAAGGACAAGAGCCTGAAACGGCGCTGCCGCATCTACTCAGTCCATGAGGTCGTCAAGCATGTCCTCAGATACAAATCCGATAACTCTCCAGTCTTTGCTCTGGAACAATAAAAGCAAAACCAAACCAACAAAACCAAACCAAAGAAAAAAACATATTATGCATGGAATTAAAGAACTAGACGCCGTTATGGTCCCCGCAGGTGAAAACTACCGCACATGGCACAACCTTGAGAAGGTATCGCCGAGTGGGTTAATCACACCCCGTGAGGCAGAGGAGGTAGGACTATTCCCTACCATCCGAGAAGCTGAGATCATCGCCACTGTCAAAGATAAGTCAGAGGATGACGAGACGGAGACTCACCACCGGCATGTCGAGATGCCGTCCCACAAAGGTCTTGTCGCAGAGACTAGAGAAGGACAACTAGTCCCGATTCACGTAGCGTCGAACCAATACGCCATCATCCAGAACCGGAAGATCGCGGAGCTTATGTCTTCAGCACTCAAAGAAGCTGAGATAGAATACAAGTTCTCTGCAATGGGGACGCTCAAGAACCTGTCTCACTTCTTCATCTCAATCGAGTTAGGTGAGAACGGTGGTATGTTCAAGGTCAACGGAGAGGATCATCTCTTTCACCTGAACGCCCTCACTAACCACTGTGGTATGTCCTTCCGAACTCATGGATCACATACCAGAGTAGTGTGTGCCAATACTTTTGACGCCAGCCGCTATGGCGACAAGAAACTTATGGATTTCAAAGTAGTCCATAAAGGCAACGTAGAATTCAAGTGTAGGGACCTCGCCCAGAAGATTACCGGACTACTCAAGAGTAGGCAGAGCTACGTTGAAGAGATGGAGATGTTAGCCGCCCAGAAGGTGGCAGAGTCTGACATCCAGAACATCGTGGCGGGATACTACATCCAGCAGGCATTCAGTAAGGTTGATAAGTTTTCAACCCGAACCCTGAACGCCGTATCCGGCATCACTGACCTGTCGATCAGGGGTAGGGGTAACCGTGGAGAGTCTTTATACGACGTCTTCAACGGAGGCACTGAATACTGGACGTCGGGTGACGGTGTTGGTCAGAGGACATCTGACACTAACAAAGCCTTCTCCTCAGAGTTCGGCACAGCCGCAGCCCACAAGCGTAGATTCGGTGATTACCTTATCGACAATGCTGACTCCGTTGACCAGCTTGCAGAGGAAGGTCGTGTTGTCATGGAAGAAACACTTAAAGGCTAAGAAGCCCGATACTCTGCCCCTTCCGATTGGAGGGGGCAGCAATCAGGAATCAACCTAACTAAATACGATGATCTACGCAAGACAAGCATACAAACCGGACTGGTATCAGTCTGATGATACCAAACTATATTACGCCGCAACGTCAGGCTCATCTCCGTTCAATCAATGGTATGAGTTCGACGACAGGTCTGAAGCCGTCGAGCGTCTCGCAGATGAGATTAAACTCGAAAGTTTCTGCTGGTTAGGCGGAGAGATCTTCCACACCGAAGACCTCGAATACGATGAGGTGATCGAAGGTTTCGTCAGGATTAAAGGTGCGAAACCCGCCGACCTCGATGAGGTAGTTCAATCCGTTAGTAGATTCTAAAAACCAACCTGAACTATGAAAAAAACAATAAGCCGAACTGCCCAGATTCATGGGCGGGGATCGCAACCCTACCGTTGGGTTTCCCGACTCACAGTGGAAGAAAAAGACGCCGTGATAAGAGGGGAACTAGTCCTCATCCGTGATCACCACCCCCTGTCGGGATGTGATTACAAAAAAGTTGTGTATGATCGACGATCAAAAAGATTTGGCCACCGAAACTACAACCCATGATTCTAAAAATCAACCACCAAAATCTATGACAAATAAACAAATAAACGACATGACCGACGAAGGTCATGGTTGCCCCGTAGTCCACCTCAACGGCTCCAGCAAGGATGCCCTCTTGAAAGAGTGGTTCACCTTCCAGAAAGCCCTCGAAACAGCGCGAGAGTTGTTCCCTAACGAGAGCTTTCATGGTCGTAACCATTACCCGAAAGGCGATGCCGGAGAGCAGAAAGCTGATGAGTATAGAAAGGCATTACTAGCCCAGTTAGATACTCTGATCCATTGTGCTGCTGGAAACAACGCCGGAATCGACGCACAATAGAAGCTATGGACTTACATACCATCCCATCTAAACCGAATGTTCCCGATAACTACAAGGAGTACATCGGACATGCAGTCATCACAGCCCGTTCATACCTCACACAAGAGGGTAAGATTGTCTTAGGCTTTGAAGGCCGAGGCAGTGAGACCAATGAGTTGAATGAGTGGGATGTTGAGTTCGACATCTATGATTTCCTCGCTTGGATGAACAAGCATAAGTTAGAGGAACTCGCAAAGAAACCCATAATGTCTCTCGCAGACCCACATAAGAACAAATAGAGCCATGCCAACCGAAATACCTGTTATATTTAAACCTAGTTACGGTAACTTAACGTGCTACGTAGCTGACGTCAGTCTAAAACGTATCATCACTAAGCTTACGGGCCATAAATCGCTCACTGAAAGTGACCGTGAGGCTCTCAAAGAGTTAGGTTTCACCTTCAGAGTCATCCAACCTCACTATCACGTATGATAACTATCACGCAAATCGCTAGTTACCTTGCATTTACGCCCTTGCTACCCATCGGTATTTGCTGTATCGTAGCTAACATGCAACGCACGCAAAAACGATTCGACCAAAAGCGTGTGAAGCAGACCAACAAAACTTAGCGGGCAATAGCCCACACCCAACACCCGCTGCCATTTTGTGTTTTTTATGGCAGCGGGTGTTTTTATTTAATCCAAAGGATTAACTCTAGGTTTCTCTTTGAGAATACTCTGAACATCTTTGCCTCGCTTACGTAGAACCTCGTCTTTTTTCAGTCTATCCAAAGTCGAAGAGCTTAAAGATCTATTCTTAAAATCAGATCCGCGTATGGCTTTTGCAACATCTGAGTTTAACCTCAAAGATTTAATAATTAAGTCTTTTTCTTTTTTAGGAAGTGGGGAAGTTTTATACCAACCGCGAGCGCGTTTCATGATCTTGAGGTCATCAGAATAAAAAGTATTAGCGATCTCTTCTACATCATCATCCGACAGAAACTGATTAGAAGCTAATTTGTCTGTAGTAGACCTAGAAGCATTCAAATCATCGCGAGTCTCGCGCATAGCACTGTAGAAAGCATTAGTGTGATCTACATTCAAGTTTCTCACAGGAGAAATTTCATTCATCACAAGCTGACCCAACTTATCCTCTGCGGACATCGAAGGCGACTCGCCTTTAGTAGTCTGAATAACTTTTCTGGCAAAGTTGAGCGCCCGAGGCTCAAATGCATTCTTGAGGATGTAAGAAGCCCTCTTAGCAAAGATTACTTCAGGTTCATCAAAGTCATTATAAATCTTCTGCTTAGTAACAGAATCAATATTCTCTTGGGACTCCCGCCAAGCTTGGCCGAGAATAGGTGACTCAATAAACTCGTTAAGGAACATACCAGAGGCTTCAGTAATCCCTTTTAAGAACTGACCTTTTTGAGCGTATTTTGACAACCTCTCAAGGGAATTAGTAACAGGTGACATCGGGTTAAGGAAAGTCATGTCCCACTGGACCTGCTCACCGAACCAATTGAAATACCAAATGGTAGAGTTTTGTCGGTATTCAGGTAAGCCTTTCCTGTTCAACTCATCTTCTTCTTCAGAAACACCGAAAATAGCCCGCATGATTTGCGCTCCCAGTATACTTACCCCACCTACGATTGCGGAGTATCCAACAAGCCTGCGGAAACCCCTCTTTTTGATGACTGGGTTGCTGCTACTTATTTCTTTTTTAATCACAGAGGGAGTCGCTAAAAAGATCCGAACAGTGTCTGTCTTAAACCTTAAGAAGGACGCAAAGACAAAACCATACCTTGAAGAAAGGTCTTTTATAGCCTCATAAGAATCTACATAAGATTGAGAAGTGTCCCGAACGGTTTTAGACGCTATGACTTCAAGGTCTTCATCCGTAAGGTTTTTATAACCTGTGTCATTACCGCTCTTTAAATCGCTGTGTCTGGCTCTCTTCAAAACAGAAAGCTCAAACTCATAGTAACCAATCTTATAGAAGTCATCTACTGCCTGAGAAAGAAGCATCATCCGGTTAACAACAGGATCTAAAGTTTTCTTTCTAACTGCGGCAGAAGCATTCATAGCCTTCAGTTTAACTTTCGCACTTAGGAGTTTCTCTGATTCTTTCTGTAGTCTTTCTCTTAGGACGTCTATATTAGTGTTTCCGTTAACTAAGTCCGATAAAAGCTGACTGGTGATATCCCCCTGAATTACGTTCAGGCTAAGTAACCTACCCTGATATGCGTCGATAGACCTGAGACTCTCATTAGAGTTTAGTGGGTTTAGGACCTTACCTACTTGGGTAATATGCTCAGTAAGGGTCAAGGGGTTTAGGCCCTGCATCGGCCCGAAGAAACCTAAGTTACCAATCACGTTACGCGTATAGAAACCGATACCGAATAATGTCTTAGCTGTTAGTGTGGCCCCTTGGGCGAGTTGAACACCTCCCACAATCCAGTTACCTAACTCAGACTCTTGTGCGTTTATCTTATCTTGTTTCTGAACATAGGATTGGATCTGTTTAAAAGCTTCAGCATCAATGTAATGATGGAACCCCTTATTGAATTCAGCATCCTCCTCGCTTAAACCTTCTGGTTCTTGATTGTAGCGGTAAGCTTCCCCCGTCCTCATGTTGACGATATTCAACTTTAACGTGGCCTCTGGACCCATTCGGTCTAAATCATCGGTAGAGTAAACGAAATTATTACCTTCGGCTTGCCCGAGAGCAATCATATTAGATATCATTGACTCCCTACTGAGAGACCGACTTAAAATAGACACAGATCGGATTACGTTGTTAACTACCTCTGAATCAGCGTGCTGCCCTAAAAACTTACGGATGGCTGGAGGAACTCTTTTACGCCTTTTTAGGTTATCGATAATTGATTTAGCAATGCTTCCGTCCTTGAGACCTCCCTTAGAACTACCAAATTGTTTGTCCGCATCAAGAGACTCAACGTAATCCCTCATCGCTTCTTTAATTTGAATAGCTATGGCGGGGTCAGTATTGTAGATATCCTCTACTCTCTTTCGGGCTTCTTGTGCGGAAACACCAGCCTCGCGTTTTCTTACCTCAGACTCGATGTAGAATTCTTTGAATTGCTCTAAAGCATTCTCGTAATTCTCAACCATCACTTGGTCGATATTAGTGAAGTCTCCTCGCATGATACGCCTCACATTGTCCATGTAGGCTTCATCAGTGAAAGCGCGATAAGTTCTGGTAACATAAACGCCTAGCCTACTGTCAATCACAGCTCCAAGATCGCCACTAATACCGAACTCATCTTTCATAATCTTAGACATAGAGTCTAAGACAAACCTGAGTTTCCCAAGATTCTCATGCAGCTCAGGGTGGCTAGCGGCTAGAACGCTAGCAGCAGCCTCTCTTTTCGCTTTCGATAAACCGAGGAGAGTATTCTTTTCCGCTGCCTTCCTATCCAGAACGTGCAGTTTGTAGAGAGAAGCTTCTTGTTCGGAAGTAATCTTCTTACCGCTATTCTTATAATCCCTTATACGAACCCGATATTCGTTCTCGATCTGAGTCTCTACCTCTTCACTAATCTCAATATCATCAGGTCGTCCTAAGTAATCCCCTAAAATAGTGTCTTCAACTGTATTCTTTTTAAGGTAGCTTGTAATCTTATTAGCGATTGTCTCAGTTGATTTTTCAACAGCCCGCTGCACCGCATCAGCTTGTTTTTTAAGTTCCAATATTCTTGGGTCAAGGTTACCTTGGAAGATTCTTTTAATGCCCGTGCGACTGGTATACTTACCGCCTGCGAAAGCGCCCAGAGCAATTTTATACCCCTTGAACATCGGTAGCTTGGCTACGATCTCTTCGTAAGTTGTGTCCTCAGTTATTTCATTAAGAGTAAGGCTGATTTGGTTAGCGAAACTTACGAGAGATTCGTCGGGAACTTCAATGTCGAACTGTTTAACAGCGTAATCAAACCGACCACCACTCTTGATATAACTAATCTCATCCGAGATTTCGTTTATCTTTCGGGAAAGTTTCGGGTTATTCTTTCGGAGTTTAGCTCGTAGGGAAAGTTTCTTCAGACTACCAGCGAAGAACCTCATCAAGACACGAGCCGTGTTAGGTTGAGTCAGGTAAAAAGAAGCGTCTTCGTAGGAAGTATAGCCTCTAGTTGCTCTCTCATAATGATCCGCAAACATATCACGGACGAGGTTTCTTTTAAGGTCAACGTCCCCCGCATCAATTGCTTTTAAGACATTTTCAAGTTCAGTGGGGTCTTGAATATATTTTTCAGCGAAGTTTTTGAAGGACCCGTCGCTCGTTTCGGCAATCGCTGAATCAATTTCTTGGTCGGTCAACTCGATTGACTGGACTGACTTAACGAAAATACTATTTAGTTCCGCCTCAAGAATCATTTTGAGGTGAATAGAGTTCCTTGCGACATCTCCATACCTAGCCAAGATCTGACCAGAGTTTTTACCATTCACAAGGATAACTAAATTACTGCCGCCGTCTTCATTAGGAGTTTGGACCGTCTTAAACAACTCATTAGGGGCATACTTAAACTCAGCTTCGGATTGCTCGTTGTTTAATATAACAACAGGAGCTGCGGATGCAGGCATAGTATGCGCCGCTACCTCTTGAATCATTCTATTTATATCAGCTAACTGATCCTCTGTTACATCATCATCCGAACTTAAGTTCTCAAGAGAGTCATATTTTTTTCTCTCAAAATTCTTACGTGCGTTGTCGTTAGTTTCTGCCTTACTCTTTTCAATAACTTCTTCAGCTTTGAGGATCTGAAGCTCTTGCATTATCCGCCGCTCAACTAAATACCTACCAGCAAGATCAGGGACTACATCCATGTTAAGGAAATCAACTAAATCATCGAAGGCGGTATCTAAATTAGTCTTAGGTTCGATACCAAATAATTGTTTGATGCTGTTTATAATTCTTCGCAATAAACCCTTTTGAGGGAGGTCCCTGACACCTTGTTGGAAACGAGGGGAAGTGAATATTGAAGAAATAAACTCATCGATGTTAGCCAAGCCAGCTTCAAAAGCTGTTTGATCCTGTTGCGAGTCAAACTTCTTAGGGTTCTTGGCGTGTTCTTTGAACATCAACTGCCTAAGTGACTCAAGTTTGTCGAGCGACCTACGCTGCTCGACAGTCAACAATGACCGATCAGTAGAAAGAAGTTTCTTTGTGAAAGCGTGAAGGTATTCATGCAATAAAATTGACTCTACCCCTTTACCGTAGGTAGAAGAAATATTGATCCTGACTGTCCCCCTCCCTTTCTCATCTTGTAAGAATGAACCAGCGGAATCTTGGATGTCATCTACAATTTCAAAGTTAACCGAGCGAACAAATTCAGGGTCTCTCAACAACAACTCAGCAACGAGTTTGTGGGAATCATCAACTCCAGACTTTTCGATAATTTTAAGAGCCGCTAAGACAGATTCTGGTTCCCCGCTCTCTAAAGCGAGCCTGTTAATATCCGCTATATTTTCTTCGATCCGCTGTTTAGCATCTGCGTCGGTGATTAAGTTCGGAGCGTTGTTTCTAGTTACATACAAATTCTCGTAAACTGATCTTGCTCTTTTTAGGTCTGGTGTAATGGCTTCTCCAGTATCATAACCTACAAGGACAAGGAAATCTTTCTCTGCTTTACTTAAACCCAAGAAGTCCGCTTCAGGCACTAAGAGTTCCTGAGCGTATTGGCTATCGTTATCGATTTTGTTGCTGAGAATACGGTTAGCAAATACTCTTACCTTACTCGACATAGAGGAAGTAAGCTGCTCAACAAAAGTAGGTATATTTTGATTAGCCCTAGAGATAAAGGCGTCATAAGAAATGTTTTCGCTATCCGCAGTGCTTTGTGGGGCTGGTGATGGGGCAGCTCGATTCGCTATAATTTCTTCAGGCGCTAATTCTGATTGTCTAGAGTCTTTAATCTTAAGTAACCTAGCTTTGTTTCGGACTCGCCCACCGACTCTCTGAGAGTAAGAAAAGAAGTTGGGGAAAGGTCCGTTCTTTCTCCTAAAGTTCTCATGCCCCATGAGACCTTTTATAGTTTGTTTAGCCACCGTTGCCTCCCACCCGTCATTCAAAGACCACTTCCCATTTTTATTTTTAGAGCGAGTAGTGGATAAGAAACTGTCGTTAAATGTTTTTTTGTTAAGTAGCCCCCCTTGCCCAGAAGTAGTGGCGTATAAAAAAGCTGAAATTTTCTGGAGTGGGGTCCCGTTCAAGAGGTTTAAATTAGACTCCCAAGATTTAGACCTTCCGAGATTGATGTCTTGGTTTTCTTTCTTCTCTAAGAAATTCTCGACGTCTTTCATGTTAAAGAAAGCGATGAACTCCTCACTTTGCACAAACTCATCTAAGGCTGCGTCAGAGTCTAAGTTCTTCTCGCTACTAATCTCCGAAACGCGAGAGCGTAAATACTCTACTTGCAGCCCTAACCTCAATTCAGTAAGTAACTGTGTAAACGCAGTTTCCTGAAGTTCAGAGACAACCGCAGGATTTTTGAGTCCAAGTCGGTTGATATTAGACGCTATACTAAATATCTTACCTGATACACCATTAACACCAACAGAACCGCCTTCTTGGCTCCCTCCCGTAATTGATCTAATATTTTCAGATGCCCAACTATTTAATTTTTGAAGCGCCTCAGAAAGAGTAAGCTCTCCATCCAAAACAAAAATGTCGTCGAAACTACCTTGTTGGTCTAATTGAGCTAGAGACTCCAATTCTGAGGCTAACCGTTCTTGAAACTCTGCTTTTGATTCGTTGTTCTTCTTCTTACTAACTAACCCTTTTATTTTAGTCAGGGCTTTCTTTGAGTAAAAACCCGCTTGTTTAAACTTAAGCTTAAGAGGAGAAGATTTAGAACCCATGATCCCGCCCAGCTCAATTACATTCTCAGAAGCTTTCGTATCATGTAACGTGGAACTAGAAGTATCTTTAAGGGCAGATACGGGACTCCGGTCCTCGATGCTAGGCTTCATTACGTCAAGCACCTCTCCATCTACTATCACGAAAACGTCAGTATTTATAGGCCCACTATAAGAATCTGGTATAGTGACAATATGACCTGAGTCTATAGCGGCCTTGATTGCAAGTGGGTCGTTGTTAAACAAAAAACCGTGATCGGGAGAAGACACGGCCCCACCCAAAGATTTATTTTCTACAATCGAATCTTCTTGAACGTAATCGTAATAACTAGCTAGTTCAGATTTATTGGGGATGTAGTGCTGAGACTTGGGGTCACTCTGATAACCTTTGATTTTTTCTTCTACAGCCTTTTTGATTTTACTAATCTCCGCATTTGACACCGCTCCCAAGCCGTACTGATATGACTTAGGCTTCACAGGATAACCAAACTGAGAGAGGTCCTCTATAGCTTCCTCCACTCTTTTTTGTTTTTTAGACATAAGATTATTTATGTCAGGATCTCTAGTGGAATCAGTAGCCTCGTCAGGATCTAAATCATCAAACTCATCACCTAAATCTAACTTAGTAAACGGTGTTTCTGTATCAACTTCAGAGTCAGACAACATTTCTTGGATAATAATGTCCTTAGCTTCCGCATGACTAAAACCCTGATCAACAAACTCTTTAATCCTAGCGGTTGCTTCAGCATCCCCTTCGAGTATCTTCTCAGCTTTCTCATATCTAATCTCTTGTTGAACAATCCTAGCAGCTTCTGTAAAGGGAAGTTCAAGTTGATTCGGGTCTTTTTCTTCAGGTTCAATCGAACGGCGGCTAAGGGGGTCACTACCCCCCCTGATTTTAGCCCGATCTAAAACACTACCAAGGGCAATGAGAGCGTCTTGATCTGGTATTAAAGAAGTCCCCTCTGAATTTGGCTGGAAAGTAAGCTTTTCAGTCCCTTCCGAAATAACATTCCCTGCCTCATCAACAATAGGATTCCCTTCGTCATTAAGAAGAGGAGCTTTTGTAATAGTAACTTCAACACCACCCCCATCAGTTTTAACGGCGGATACTTTGGCGTCTTTATATTTACCGTTCTGTGGTAAACTTTCTCCGATAATACTGGATAGAGTATCAGTATCTGTTTCTGGATCTAATTCCAAACGCAAGGCGGCACCTTGCTCTACCCCGTCTGCTGTGCTGGTTTCTCGGAGCTTTATCGTGCTTCCCCCTAAAGTAACCGTTTGTGGGAAACTAACTGGCTCAACGGCTGGTGTTTGAGCGGCTGGTGTTTGAGCGGCTGATGTTTGAGCGGCTGATGTTTGAGCGGCTGGTTTCCCTCTTTTCGTAGTTCTCGCTCTGTTGAAAATCTTTTCAAACTCTTTCGCGGCTTTTGCGGAGCCTGTATTATCTAAATCTTTTTTAGCCCTCTTACCTACTTTTTGAAATACCTGCTGTTCAACCAGCTCTGTCCTCATAAGGCGGTTGCCTGTGACAAAATCAGTAGCCGAGCTAATAGCGGACTGTGCCGCAGGTCCCCCTGCTCCTAAAACTAGTCCATACATGGCCCCCATCCCTGCGGAAGAAGCGACCTCCATAAAGCTAAGGTCTTCGTTAGTCGCAACGGCTTGTATTATTGTGTTAAAATATTCATCAGCACCTTCTTCAAGTGCTTCAGACCCACCGCTCTTGAGCATCCCGCCTACCCCGCCTAGCATCCCGCCGTAGAATTTTTTGTAACCGTCTTTGAGGACTCCTTCAAACGCGTCCCTGTAAGCAGCTTCTTTATTAGAGAAGGCTACTTTAACCCCGCTCATTTTCTCTAGAATCTTTTTAACTTCTTTTCCTGAAGCTTTCTGGATAAGGGCCATTTCAACACCCGCCATACCACCTAAATTGAAAGACCCCACAAGTCCCATACTTAATAGACCCGCAGCCCCTCCTCCGTAAATAGCGGCGTCTCTTTTCTGTTCATCAGATAACTCTTTGTCGTCTTTTAAGGCGTCGTAAATAGCCGCGTAAGTATTAACCCCGCTTTGAATACCTGTCTGCAACAACATGGCAGGTTGCCTAACAAAACCACTAGACGCCAAGCTGGCCGCAGTGTCCTTGAACATCGACGTAAGGGTGCCGCCTTTCGCTATCGACTTACTGATTTTCATCGTCGCTCCCTTAGTAACAGCACTTTTTAGGAGGGATTTCCTAATCTGGTTACCGACAGCCGTTTTAACTACCGCTTTTAAAGATAATTTACCAGCGACGGCGGGTATAGCACCTACTCCGGCGGTAGCAAAAGAAGTGCCTATAACTTGGGTAGCGTCAGACACAAGAGCGGAACCCATACCCAACAATTCAGAGCCAAACTCAAAATCTTCACCGAAAAGTCTAGCGACTTTGCGCCTGCTGCTAGCTTTTCTAGCGTGTTCTAAAACAGCGGCGATAGCTTCAGGGTCGTCAGCAACAACCCCAGCCGCATTGTAAGTAGACGCAAAGCTACTTACAAACTTACCACTCATTTCATCTCGGACGTTTTTAAACCCGCTGTAATCTTGATTTTCCTTAAATTCTTTTAGAATTCTTACGTTGTTTTCGCCTATGAGTTTATTTTTCTTTTCCTCACGCAGTTCAGGGTCTTCTATCTCAGAGTCAACTTTTTTCAAAGCCTCGTCCAGTTCATCCATACCTTTTGCCTTTGCCTCACTCCATGCAGTAGCTAAGTAAGTGTCTTGTAGTGCTTGGTCTGCGACCTCGAAATAATCGATCAGATTACCCGCCCTAATCTGGGTCAGTATTTGTTTTTTCTCATCACCAAATCCCTCAATTGATTGTTCAAAAAGACTGTCACTATCTAGCAAATCAGGATGTATAGCATACTGCCCATAGCCATATTGCTGAATATTCTCTGATAAATTGTTTTTGTTGAAATCAACCATACCACCCTGCATGGCGACATAACCGAGCTGCCCCTCAATGGCTTTAGCTAAATCTTCGTCAGGAATCCCGTTAAAAAGACCCTTATGCTCCATTCTAAGAAAACGTATTGTCGAGTTTATTTCCTCTTCATCAAAAGAACCCTTTTCAACAAAGTCACTCAGGAGGGACTTTGTGTGCATGTTGTATAGGCTATCTGGTTCTTCTGAAGCCACCGCCAGACCATCTTGAGCCTCGTAATAATTATTAATTTTGTATCTGGATATGCCGTCGGAATTAGACTGCATAAGATCAATGACCTGCTCAAGGTCCTCTCTTCGGATTGCCCCAACATCTAAAGATTTCTTATAAGCCTCTGACGCAGTCAAACCTTCGGCTGCGGAACCCCCGATCAATCTTTCCTCATATTCACCGTCAGGAGCTTCAACTTTAACGCGGGCGAAAGGAGCTACGTTTTTATCTAGATAACTCTCCGCAATAGCCTCTTGGTATTTATCCGAAACTACTGCTTCAGAAGCTTCATTCTCTAAGTAAGCAAAATCTTTAATGTAAGTCTCAGAAGTATCGGGTGACGCAATTTGTTCCCTATAAGCATTGTAGTCTCTTACTTTAGCTGCATCTTCGTCGTCCAAAGTTACCTCCGATTGTTTTATTCGATTAAGTTGCTCATCAAAAGAGAAAGAGCTAGGAGTGTTAAGATCCCTAATAGAGGCTTCGTCAAAGCCTTGCTCCATTAAGTAACTACTAGAACCTTGATTAACCTCAAAGATATTTCTAATTTTCTCATCTTCAGAAAGATCAGGGGACGCAAGATACCCTTCTTTTAAGTGCAAAGCGTGTTGCTTTACTTGCTCTCCTATGTCGGTAACATTAGGGTTCTCTGCGGTCCACGTTTGGAAGTCGAGTATCTCTGACATCTATGTAAGGGTAATAAGGTTAACTTATTCTTCAGGATCGGAAGAAGAGTAATTCATCTTGCTTGAAGGAGATGAATTTTTAATTGGGTTAGCAACACTAATCCCTGTACTTTTTATAAGCCTTTCTCGCTCTATCTCAAGGTTTTTAAGTTTAGCTAGATTAACCTGCTGAAAAGCTAAAGAAGATTTTTGTCGGGTCGCTTTCGCTATGTCAGCATAAGTATCAAACTTCACTTTCACTTTTTCCCGATTATCGTCCGTGTCCTGAATTCCGTGCGCTAAAAGGTAAGCTCTTAAAATTCGATCCATGTTAGCAGCGCCTTCTGGTTCAGAATTATCTAAAGATTCTGGATCAGTTGATACGCCTTTTAGAAGAGACTCCGCTTTTTGATGCGGTATCAAGCTCAGTTCTAACTCAGCTTCTTGTAAGTCTTTGAAGTCGTCATAGCTACTCGCTCTCGCCTTCGCAGAGTCAGACATTTGAACAGATTTTTGAACGATGTCTTGGTAGTCACTGAGTGGCGCATCCCCAAATTTAATCGCGTTGTAAGTATCAACGTCAAACTTATTTTGAGGGTCTCTACTATTCATGGTCGCATTCAGGTATATCTGAGCAAAACTGTTACGCGCCCCTGACATCTTTGATTTTTCTTTTTCATCAGAAGAAATCTGGTCACTGATACCCTTATTCTTTATTTGGAATATGTTGCTGATGACAGGACTCTTAGTAATAGAATTTGCGAACTCTAATTGCAGGTCGTTGAAAGCTGATTTCTTATCATTAGGATCAACAATTCGATCTATTTCAGACATCCTATCCTTAATTAGGGGGATTGACTTAGTCATCTCACGTTGCATCCTCCTCTCTTGACGTCCTTTTTTCTGAGCCATACGAGCTTGATCTAGCTCCATAATGCTCTTCTGCGTTTTGAGGATATCTTCTTGTAAGGGCATCAAAACACTTTTCTGGTATCTAAGATGCCAGTTTAAGTCTTTACCACCCCCACTCAGCATGGGGTAAGTGCTATCTTCAGAGAAAAACCTATTCTGCATAGGAGTAATATCTCTCTCACGAGAGATACCTTGATTGAAGTCAATTGGGTCAGCCATATCTAGTCTTTTGTATTGTTCCTTCTTTTTCTTTCCTGACGTCTCTCTTCGTTTTCCTCGGCCATCGACTTAGGTTTTTTTACTGCGCCGTCGCGTTTGTTAAGGAGCTTATCTAGTTTTTTCCGCTGTTTAGCGGTTAACTCTTCTTTTTCCCTTAACAATTTGCCAGCACTCATCTGAGCTAACATCCTCTGACCTTTAGTAGCAGGGTCCATAATTGAGGGGTCTCCTTTTTCTCTTTTATATAGGGGAGTTGATTGGTTTTTCCCTAAAGGCCCTCCTGAACCGAACTCTCGCATGGGGTCTTGCATGGCTTTATACGCATCCATACCCGTACCAAACTCTCTTTGATAAGCATAGTTCTGCGCTGCTTCTTTAGGGTTAGTGGGTTCGGGTAAAGATGAAGATGAAGATGAAGGTGAAGGTGAAGTAGATTGAAAAGATGGGCTAATTCGATTTTTTGCCATCGTCGATTCAAAAGCTTCTTCAGACACTCCTTCATATTTTTTTAAAGTATCTTTTGCTTGATTGTATATTTCTGGGGTTAAAGCCCCACGCTTCGACAAACTTTTTAAGTTTTTGAAAGCATCTTGTTTAAAAGTCAGATCCTCAAAGACAGCAGGTTTGTCGCTAACACGACCACTGATGACGTCGGAATCAGATTCTGAAGAGGCTTCTTTAGATAAATCCGATCCTCCTGCGTCCAATCCGCGAAACACAGCCAATCGGGAGGGTTTAGGGACACTATCCCTCTCATCCATCTTCTTCTTGTAATCGACTAGATAAGTATTTAACTTCGCGTAATCTTCAGGAGTTTCCTTACCCTGAGCGTATTTTTCAGTTATAGCCTTAGCTTTTTCTTGCAGTGATGCTTTTCTAGCCTTTCTCTCTTCCTCACTTTTTTTCCTACGAGCCGCCATTTCCTCGCTTCTACGAGACAACACGCCACTTAAATTGGACATTTCATCACTGGAAGGTAAACCACCCCCAGTTATACTAGCCATATCATCTTCGTAATCTTTATCTTCTTTAGCCATAATTACCAGAGGTGTTTACACGCCCAATGGCGTGCGGTTGTTTTATCTTTTGCTGTTTTACAGTTATGTCTGGCCCTAAAATTAGCCCGACGTTTGGGATTCTTGTGCTTTGTGAAATCGCTGTAGTCTCGATGGCCGTAGGACACTTTCTTAACTTTGTCACCTTCTTTACCTAAAACGACGAACTTCTTCTTCGATCCTTTAGGGGCGCGTTTGGGCTTATTGAAGCCAGCAAAAGTCTCCCCATGATACTGGATACGCCCTGAAGGTAGGCGTTTGAATCGTTTTGTTGCCACGCGCTAAAATTAACAGAATACGCTGTAACTGTCAACGAACGGTAATTCTCACGTAACTGAGAAAAACTATTCTACTAGACTCTTAGTATTATTTAGGTATACTTATATAATACTAAGACGGTTGAGAAAAAGTTTTTAACTAAGTAGAGTGGCGTCGGGATTGTTGAGTGCGCCACTAAGCGTTTTAATCGTAACCTGTTTCCTGTATCCCGCACCCTTTTCGTCTTTCGGTGGGTCGATAGCCACGAGTCCTAAACGCTGGCGAGCGCAATCGAGAGCAAGGAACGCGGCATCAGCTAAGTCAGGTGACCTACCAAACCGAGCCTTGAACTCCGGCTTTGATTCGATTTTCACTCTGAGCGTGCCTGTTCCCTTTGTCATATCGTAGTTTCTGGCACACATCTCTTGTGCAAGGTCAGAGGATACACCGTAGATTTGTTTGGTTCTAAGGAGTTCTTTGCCGACGAACCAAAGTTCTGACACTCTATTAGTGTAGAGTTCTGCTCCTGTAAGTTGACTATTCATACTAACCCTCTTGTCTGAGCCTTTGCCGCCAAAGGTGACTCGCATGAAGTCGCTCGACCACTCACCAGCCAATACGTCGCAGAATGGCGCACCCGCTCCGGTGGAGTCGAGAGCCACATTATTGGCAGAAATATTCCTACGTTTACAATGATCAATAATTTGATGGACAATCTGGTAGGTTCGGGGAACAGCTTTGTTTGTGGCATCGTCATTGAGGTGGATGGCTTCGCCTAACTTACAGACGTATTGGCCGTTACGAGCGTAGCCTACTTCAGCGGTATACATAATCGTCCTATCCCCGCCGTTCGTGAAGGCCGGATCGACTCCGGCAACAACGGTCGGTTTGTCAGCCCAATCGACTTCTCCCATCGCACCCCCATTAGCCAGCTCTGCTTCTGAATAGATTCCGGTTGTTTCGTCGGAGTCGAAGAAGACGGCGCGGACCATTCGCATATACCCTCTAGATTCTGCGCCTAACAAAGCCCTATCTTCTGCTAGCTTCTCGGCGGTTGGCAACCAAGGATACCTAACTTCCCCTAGCATAATATTTGGACTCCGCTCCCCATCGAGTCGGAGATACCGCCCCCTCCATTTCGTTGTCCATTCATCGGCGGTTTGCGTATCTATAGACTCCCAACCCTTCTTAGGCTCTGACCACACGCCGAAAGCGTCAAATCTACTATTCGGGTTAGACATGCCAATCATCTGAAAGAAGGGGTTCTTCGATAGGTTGGTTAGACCAGCCTGTAAGATACTTTCAGAAAGTTCTGAAAGTTCATCCCCGATCATAATTACCCTCTTCTGTTTGATTCCAATGAATTTGCCGATTGCCTCGCGTGTTTTTGATTTCTCCGCTGCGATAAGCGATAATCCAGCCCGTTCAATAAGTGTCCCGTTCTCATCGATATACGCGGCGTTACCGATTGAATCCCGAATCTTTATGGGCGCACCGTCGATCACTGACAACAAAGACATAACACTACCCCAAATCCTCTTCCTTGCTTCCCGTAACGTGGTTGAGGTCATCAGGACTAGTGTGTCACGGGGCTGGCTTAACCATTGGACGATACCCCACGCGGCCATCGTGTGTGATTTACCGCTACTGGCGGAACCTCCGATAGCTAGATACTTATGTTTAATAGCAGCCCGAATCATCTTTTCGGCCCAAGGATGGCGAACCATCATCTTCTCTGGTAGAGCGTCGTTGTTCCAAAGTTCGTCGCAGATCCTCCAGAAGTAGAACTCTTTAGCCTTGTCGTCAGGGTGGTGGGCGAACCCATAGAGTAACGCGGTGAGAGGACTGGTCGGTGGGATCTCCAGACCGCCTATGTCCATCATCTTGGATACGGGGTGGATGTGCGGTTCTAGAACTCTCTTGCGTTCCACATCTTTACTTGCCATAATGAAGTCAGCGTAATGGAAATAGAACCCACTGACAAGGAACAGTTCGACGCCGAGCTAAAAAGAAACAAGAAGCTTCCTAAAGTAATCGAGCTTCTTGAGAAGGGACTTGCTTGTGTTAGCGTAGCTAAGGAAATTAATGTGCATCCCGCTACTGTCCGTCGGTGGTTGAGGAAAGCCACTGTGCCTTCGCTCACATACACTCCCCGCATCGACGCTGATAAACGGGCTACAGAAGCCGCCGAGAAAAGAATGCATGATGGAGAAGACCCCGATGACATACTTAGCGACTACACTGATAAATCTATATCAGAATTAAAGACTAACTCGTCCGAGAAAGAAGACGAGGTCATGGCGGAAATAGCAGCGGCCCAATCTACTCCGGCTGATAAATACCAGCATTACATTGCCGCCGCCGGAATAAAGTTATTGCGGGACAGTATGAAGAACCTGAGAGGGCCGAGGTCCGTCAAAGAGTTGTCTGAGCTTGACCAACTTATCCGAAGGAACTTAGGTTTGAACGCTAAAAACGCTGGAGGCCAGAGTAAAATGCAGATCGATATCTCTATCCTAAATAACGGTATCGCGGACAAAGGGCGAGGTTCCCTTAAGAGGATGAAAAAGGACGCTATCGACGTCGATGAAGTTGGCGATAATTGATGTGATTTTTACCTTGTATCCCGAACCGTTTAACTTGTATAAATAATCAGTGTTCAAAAATCGTCAACCAGAGGTAGGGCCTAAGTTCATCACCCGAATAGATGAGGGGGCGGATTTCCGCTTTCCTGTCGATACTGCCGACGGTCTATGGTATCGCGTGAAGCCTTCAACGGCTCGTGAAGTATTCTACTTGCAA
>Ga0181393_1000173_pt1 | contig 23324 bp, 31 predicted proteins | sample 16SPOviralmetaG_FD_130122 | JGI IMG/M metagenome (GOLD analysis project Ga0181393, IMG submission 130122) | Marine viral communities from the oligotrophic San Pedro Time Series (SPOT) site, San Pedro Channel, CA, USA - 16 SPOT_SRF_2010-10-21 | ecosystem: Environmental > Aquatic > Marine > Strait...
AATTTTGTATAAAACTTTTTATCATCCTTTTATCCAGTTTTTAGATACAGTAAAGTTTGCTGTACTAAACTCTAATCTATCTACGAGTTTGACAGCACGACCTAATCTATCTACGGCAACATAACCTTCGGGATTTGTAACCTCAAAGCCATTGCCTCTCTGTATGAAAGTGCCTATTGATTTAATTTGATTCATTTTATTTACTAGATAATTTTTTGTTTTCTGTAATGTGACATAACTTGCGATTGCAAAATATATCTCATTTTCATATCTGTCAATAAATTTTAAACCTTCATCTCTTTGAGTATTAAATCTATCTTTAGCACTTTGTGTTTTTCTTTTACTAATCTCATCATTTAAAACTTTTGCATAATACTTTCTAAAATTACCTTGTAATTTTTTTACGTTTGCAATAGTCTGACCTCTTCTAATATAATCATTAAAAAATATTTTAAGTCTTGCACCTACTGATAATAAATTAGTCTGTCTTTTCATTAAATCTAAAACGCCTTTACTTTTAGATATTGAACCTGCAGCCATTCTTAATAAACTATCGTATTGGTCTGACTCTAATTCTGTAAATGTAGCAACACCAGATGTATCTTTATATCCTGCGTCATCAAAAAATACAGCAGGTGTTTTTGAAAATCTGTTTATATTAACACCAAAGTTTGCTTTTAAATCTGTCATCTTTCTACCTGTGTATGATGTATGAAATATTATACCCATTTTAGATTTAAGTATTCTATTTGCTAAATTAGAATCACTAGGTATTGCATATGTGATTGTGTTAGGTGTAAAAGTGATAACCTTTTCACCTCTGATTGTTGCTGTTTTGATTTCGTCTGGAGTATATAAGAAGTCGCCTTGCACAACTCCTTTGATGTTTAATTTTTTAAGTTCTCTTAATGCAACAATTAATTTATCTGCAAGACCACCTGTATGATTTCTTCTTACATCAGCAGGCGTATAATTAATTTTAGGATTTACGTTGAATACAGATTTTGATCCGACAAAGAATTTGCCGTTCTCAGGATTGACACCACAAAATACAGCAGGTGCACCATCCCATTTAACAGATACATTTACTTTTCTACCAGATGAACCGACAAGCATATTTCTTAATGATTTAAGAAATTCTACTGCGTTGATACCACCTTGATATCCGTTATTAATTATTTCGTCTTCTAAATGCTCTAAATGTGTGTTTTTAGATTCATTTAAATATTGTTTAAAACTATACATCTCTCTCCACTATACCCATTATACAAAATTTCACCGCTCTTGTCAAGCGTTATTCCATCAATAAATTGTTGTTTTTCTACTATTTATACTTAAGCAGACCCACACTCTGCCTTCATAATGGTCTCAAAATCTTTAGCAAGGCCGCCTTGAAACTGTGGTCTAGGTGTAAATTTACCTTTATATCTAACTTGCAAATCTAATATTTTTGATTTACCTCTAATAAGTGTAAGGTATATTTTAGCAGCATTTGATTTAGCAGATAATTCTTCATTTATTATAACTGCAAACTTATCATTTTTTTGTTTCTTTTCAATTCTTGTTAGACCACATAATGTTGTTTTTAATGCTTTAATACTTGCAGGTAAAATCTTTACCTCACCTTTAGGTGTCACATCTCCTATACCCGTTATCAAAGCAAAATCAAAATCTTTACCTTTTATTTTTTTAGCGTCTAGTTGTTCAAATAATTTTGTTTTTAATATTATGTTAAGTAAAGTATCTGCTAATTCATTTGAATATTTGTTTACTACTTCTCTATATTTACTCCATAATGGATTCTTTTTATCAGATAAATCTTTGTTAACAAAAAATCTCATGCTCTTTGGGTCTTTAGTGTTATCATCTAAATATCCTTTTTTAGATGAAGCATATCCTTTTGTATCAATATATCCTTTATCACCAAATTGTTTTCTATCTATACCTTTTGATTCATATAACTCTTTATCACTTAATCTTTTGTAATTGTTAATATCTTTTTCTAATAGTATTTTTTTGTTTACTGCTTTTTTTACTAGACCTGAAAAATATTTAATTCTTAAATCAACCATTTCTTGTTTTAACTTGTCATATTTTTTACCTTCAAAGACACTAGAAAACGCTTTGTTTATAAGAGTTGGATCAGAGGCTTTTACATCTTTTTTTTTCTTTAAAGACACACCAAAAAACTTTTTCTTATCTGTTGAAACTATTATATCAGATGAATTGTAATCTTCAAAACCAAAAGCACTAACTTTAAATTCTTCTACATCTTTGGGAAATATATTACCTGTCATATAGACGGTTACTTTACCTGTCGCTTTATTCATGTATCGCCTAATACCCTTAGCGGCAGACACACCTACGGCCATATCTTTAATGAATTTATCAGTTAGTTTTGCAGAAAAACCTTGAAAGGTTTTTTCATCACCGAATTGAATATCTTTTTTAGTTTTTACTATCTTCTTGCCATTGTTAATTAATTTTTGTAAATCTATTGGATTTTTTACTTTATCCAAAGTTGACAAATCAGATTGTAAAGCAACTGCTGTCATTATTTCAGACGCTTCGTAAGCCATAGTTTTCTCTCCTATGTACTATTTATGTACGACTACGACCTCTTGTCCTAGCAGGAGCGTTATACCTTGACTTACCTTGATCTACAAATTTTTCTTTGTCATCTCTACAATCAAAGAATGGTGGGAACCCAAAGATACCAAAGGTCTTATATTTGTTTTGAAACTTAACAACAGGTTTTACATCTTCTTCAAAGAAAGACTCTTTTAATACTAACTTACTAGGCATTTCTACAGCACGCCATAGTATGTCTTTACCTTTCTTTATCATTTCAGTTTTGTAGTATATAGATGGACTATTTTTTCTTATTTGTTTTCTCATACTTTAAATCCTGAAAACTTATCATAAACACTTTCAGCAGGTTGAGGACCTGATGGTTCATTTAATTGTTTTTCTGTTTCTTGGTTACTATCTACAATCTGTTGAGCAGATTGTTCTACATCATACAATCTCATCTTTGCCCTATCTACACCTAATATAAAGGCACGATTAAGACCTGGATCATTGTATCTGTTCTTTAATTGTTTAACTTTCATTTGAGATAGTTCTTCTAAATCTTCATTTGATATTAGAGCAAACATAAAGTCAGCAGTTGCAGGAAGACCAAAACTCTCTGAGGTATCTTCTAATCCTACATCACTTGACATATAACCAGTTCTAGTTGTTTGAGTAGCAGAAACAATAGGTACATTATAAGTCACAGCAAGACCTCTTAATTCTTCAGCGATTGCCTTGATGTAAAAGTAAGATGATATATTACCACCTTTAAATCTACTAGATGAACATATATTTAAATAGTCAATGAATACTATATCTGGTTTAAATGATTTCTTTAATGCAAGTTCATCAATCAAATTTTTAAAATGACCTGTATGAGCAGAGGCAGTAGGATATTCTTTGATAATTAATTGACCTTGTACCTTACTTTGCATTTTCTTAATCTTGTCATCATAAAACTTCTTAGGCATGTCATAGAGTTCATCAATCGTCACGTCTAATAAGTTAGCGTCAATTCTTTCTGCGATACGTTCTTCAGCCATCTCTAAAGTAATATACAATACATTCTTGCCTTGAGTTATCATAGAAGCAGCCACATGACACATGAACAAAGACTTACCTACACCTGTACCTGCAAGTGCTACATTTAAAGTCTTAGGTGGTAGACCACCTTTTGTTATACGATTAAAATATTGTAAATCAAATTTAAGACGTTCTTCAGTTCTATGATAGTAGTCGAATCTTTCATCTGATTGTTCGACATAGTTATGACCAATATGCTGATCAAAAGAAACAGCAAGAGCCTCACTAAGGATGCTCGGAATCGCTTCTGGAGATAATTGTTTATCTTTACCATCTATAATCTTAATACCTTTTAGTACAGCATTATATACAGCACGGTCTTTGCAAAACTTTTCAGTTGTATCTAGTAACCATTGTTGATCTACATTAGACTCAATCTCTAAACTATTCAATAATTGTTTTGATTGTTTAAATTCTTCCTCTGTAATATTCTTTAGGTTTGATAACTCAATTGTCAGAGCTTCTCTTGTGGGAAGATTATTATATTTTACTATAAAGTTATTTATCTGTTGAAATACAATTATTTCTGTTCTATCTCTAAAAAATTCTTCTTTTAAAAAAGGTACAGCCTTACGAGCAAATTCTTCGTTATATACGAGATTGGATAATATTGTTAATTCAAATTTGTCTATCATAATATTGTTTTATCTGTTTCGTGTTGTGTTCTCTCTGTTCCTGCCATAGGTATTATATGTTTTGCTTTTTTGTTAAACTCTTTACTAATATAACATGAAGTTGTTTCAGAGTCAACATGTAATGGTTTAAATCCATGAAAATGTATAGGTATCAAGTCGTATTTGTCTAACTCTTTTTTTGTATTTTTGTGCCAATCGCTATTGTCAAATATAATAATACCATCATCTTTTAATTTATCAAAGGCAGGTTTTACACAATCAAATCTTACCTGACCATCAATTACAATAACATCAAAACCTTTTACATCAGCTGCATATATTGATGAGATATATTCTTTATGGTCTGATTTATATTGTACATTAAATTTTTTCACCCTATCATACCACTCTTTATTATCTTCTACACCATAATAATTAACTTTTTTATCTGCCCACCATAATGTACTAAAGCCTGTACCATATTCAAATACATTTGCACCTTCCCAATCAATACTATTTAACCATTCATAACAAGGATAGGTGTACATAGGCATTACCTCACCTTTATTATTTACAGGTATATTTTTTTTAGATGACTCTATAAACCCATATTCATTTCTTAACTTATGTGTTATATAAGCAAAATGTAATTCTTCATTAGGTATTTCTACACCACTAATTTTGTAAGTCGGCATAATGACCATAACTCCCTAAAATATATTTTGGTTTATCTGTTACCTTTTCACCTACATGTGGATAACACCAGTTAGGGGGAAACATTAATAATCTTCCTTGTTTTGGTTGTACTTTTATATCTCTATTAGGAAAACTAGTATAACCTGAATCATTATTAGATAGATATACAAATAAAACTAAAAATCTACTTGATGTCATTTTAGTTGTTGCGTCAGCATGAATATCAAATCTATCCTCTGTATTGGGCATATATCTTTTAAATCTTGTATGTTCCATTTGAAAAGTTTGTGGCCATACACAATCTGATATATTATTATCTTTTTTATATAAATCAAAATAAGGTCTTAATAACTTACCTATTGCTTGTTCATATTTTGGTACAAGTGATAGATTTAATTCCTGAAATGCTCTGTGATCTGTTTCTTCTCTATGTGTATGTTTTATATTTTTCTCAAAAAATGTAATTAGATTATCACAAAGTCTAGGTTCTATAACACCATCATATATGGTAATGTAATCTTTATTCAAATTTAATTGTGCCATTTTCTAACTGTTTCTCTATAACTTCTATTAATATATCACCAATGTATTGCCTAAAGTCCTCTGTTTGTGTTTCAACATTATTAGGATTCTTTTTTATTTCATAAGTAAATTTTAAAGGCAATTGTCCACTTGCATTTTCTTCGGATGCAAATTTGACATTTGTATATGTGTATATTATTTCAGAATATGGCGCTTCTGTCAACTTGATACATGAAAAATCATCTACATCACGTTGAGCGAAAACGTATTTTTTATTCTGCACCATAGAGAAATTCTTTTTTGGCTGCCTCGTCAATTTTAGAGAGAACATCTTTAGTAAAGAATTTATCAGGCTCATTATTGATAGTCTTTGCATATTGTTTTGTGCCATCGGGTAATTCTATTCTTGTTGAAACAGATTTAAATATACCATGTTTAATTGCCAAGTCTAGCAATCCATAGTGTCTTTCTAAACCATGTTTATAAGTTAGTCTTACGTCTATTTTAGCATTTTCCTTTGTTAATCTACTTTTATAATTTAAACAATGAATAACATTTCCGATAACATCTTTACCATCTTTTTCTTTTCTTTTAGATAGATAAACAATATTAGAGGCAGCGTATTTCAAGCCTGAACCGCCACCCATTTCTTTTTGTGGGAACATTGAACCGATCACATCATAGGTGTGATTAGTCATAATCATAGGCACTTTTGCTTTGCCTAATTTAAGTGTTAAAACTCTAAACGCAGCTTTTACAATCTGCGACCTAGTCATATCTCTAGTTTCTTTACCTTCAGCTGTATCTGTCATTTCTTTTGTTGTAGATAACATACCTAAACTATCTAATACAAACATGATAGGTTTTCTATCTTTCTGGTCTTGTTCTAAATATTTGTCAATAACTTTAATTGATTGATGTCTAAATTCTTGTACGGTTGCAACTGGTACAACAACCATTCTTTTACTATCAACACCTCTAGTTTCAACTAAATCTTTTGTTAATGCACTTTCTGATTCAAAGTAAATGACACCTGCGTCTTTGTTTTTATCTAAAAATGCCTTTACAATACCTAATGCAAAGAAGGTCTTACCTGTAGCTGCCTCACCTGCAATTGCTGTAATTTTGTTTGATGGCATACCACCATTGATAGAACCTGATAGTAAAGCATTTAATGTATAACTACCTGTGTCTATGAAACTATCTACGTCACCTGCTTCAACACCCTCACTTACTAGTGTAGCATATTCATTACCTGTTTCTTTAATAATGTCTTTCAAAAAATCCATGTTATTCTCCTATTATTATGTACCATTTTATATTGTTATTATAACAGAATTGTTTAACCTTGTCAAGCTCTTTTTTATCAAAGCTATATCTCTCATAAGGCCGTTGATTTCTGTATATTATTATATTCAATCACCAAGTTCCCATTCAAATCTGAATTTTTTATCTTTAGGTATCCAACCAACTGGTGGTTTTTCTAAATCTGTTGTCTCTACATTAGTCCATATATCATCAAACATATCTGTCGTAGGTAAGGCGCCAAACTGATTGAATACTCTACCTTCAACTTTCTTTAATCTTTTCTTTAATACTTCTCTATTGTATTCTAAAAGTCTCTGATAATCCCAGTATTCTTTTAAATCTGTGTATGATTTTTTACTTATCATTAGTGCTTGATAGGACATTTTTTTGCCTTTGCTTGATTTAATTTATATCCACCTCTAAATTTTGTTTTGACATGAGCATAAGATACATTTGCTAATTTACCATTCTCTTGTGTAGGTCCTTCTATCTCATATGTATATTTATTTCTTTCATATGGCACATACATTGCCAGAGGAGTGCCTCTCTTTATAGTAAACTCACCATATTTCTTTATAAGCATTTGTTGGTTAATCTCATGGTGTATATCTGACCATATTATACCTGGTAAAGTTTCAAAGGTAGTATCATAATGATAGTACATAGGAAGTTGCCATACAGACCAACCTGGTGGTGTTTTAACACGCCAAGGACAAGCAGGTTTTACAACCATTGAAGTATTATCTCTCATGTGTTGAGGTATAAAATCTCTAAACTGCAAATCATTATGAGATGAAAATCGAAACATATTATCTGGTGACTTCCATGACCACTTATCATGCTCTATATTTAAATGTAAATCACACCATAGTGGCACTACAAAGCCTTGTGTTATATACTCTGGAAATGATGGACAATTTCTGACGGTGCCTTTATTATCAACTTGACTATTAATCATACGTTCAACTTTTTTCCACCAATCAGGAATATATTCTTTTGCAGGTACGATTGGTACGACTTTTTCTAATCCCTCAATAGTAGACCACCATTTAATCTTAGGTTTCTCTCTTTGTTTCCAAAATGTGAATAATTTTTTTATCATAGTTAATATCTTTCTTTTATATTGCCTGATACACAATATCTATAACCTTTATATTTTTGTGGTCTTACTGCATGTTTAATATGACCTTCAAAAAATAATAACAATCCTTTTTCTAATTTTCTTTCACCACCTTGTTCTCCCATATCAGGAAAAAATAAACCTGGTGCGTCTTTAGGTGCATTTATATAATAGACAAATGACCACAATGAAGGCCAGTGATCATGTTCTATTGCTGATTCTTCGCTTTTGTATTTCATACCCCACATGTTATGAACAAAACAATCAACATCTTTTCTATATTTAACATTAGAGATATATCTTGCTATGTTTAATACAATATCAGACATCTTATCAAAACCAGGTTCTTTATTCATAAGCCAATCTGTCATTTGTGCTTTTACATTTGTCTTATGGCCTTGTCTATCACCATATGAATCTATTACACGTTTTAAATCTTTATCCATTTTAGGATCATCTAACTTACACTCAAATGTAGTTATCATGCCTTTAAGAGGCATATCTTTTCTTTGTATATCAAACATTAAAATAATGTCGCCCTTCTACTATGTCTAAAGTAATCTAATTTTTCTTTTGAAAAACACCATACATTTTCAATATATATTCTATTCATAAACTCTGCCTTTTCTTCTTCACTTTCAAATAATTTATCTGACTTAGGTCGTTGCATAATCCTCATACCTATCTGACCTACAAAATTATCTTTTAGGCTATCAACTAATTCATCACTACTATAATACCTCTTACCTTTTATTGTTGGGTCCATAATATTGATAAACATATGCTTTGATCTTTCAAAACTTTTTTGAGATACAGGTAGATAAAAGTCATCACGCCATTTAGAATATTCATCAAACTTAAACCATGATTGATTTTCTTCTTTATCACCACCTTCATTGTATCTTTCGGTTGAGAAATATGGTGGACTTGTAAATGAACAATCTATATTATCTATTTCATTCCAAGGCATATCTTCAGCACCACAATTATATATAGTTACCTTTTTAGGTTTTGCAAGAAACGAGTTATATGTTTCTATTTGTTTTAAATATTGTTTGTATGTATTAGGATTAGGATCACAGCCGATATATTCTTCAGCGTCACTAGCAAAAAAACCTGCAAGTCTATCACCCCAACCACATGATGTATCTAACACTCTCTTTGCGTCTGTCATCTGATAGATTGCTTTTGCTACGTTAGGTTTAAATTGTGTTGCGATATAAGTCTGTAATCTAAAAGCAGACACATAACTCTTATCATCTAATTTGCCACCTCTTAATTCTTCATGGCCATCTACCATTACAGGTTTCATACCATTTATGCCACGCCACATAGGACCTAGACAACGCCATATATCTTTTGCTGTACCATTGTACCACACATCTAAAGGTGATTTGAAACTATAACTAGAACAATTTAATCTTAAATCTTGGTGAAAATAATTAGATACATCATTATATATTGATGGTGCGTCTATGATACCTAGACCGTGATCTTTAAAATTATATTTGTAATCATCATACTTTTCTTTTATATTTTTTTCTAATTGTTCAAGTGGTTTACAATACTCCCATACATCTTGTTTCTGTAAACTTTTAAATGCTTGTCGCATTATATCATATGAAATCTCCTTTAGAGGAAACTTTGGTCTGTTGTCTGCAATATACTGTGCCAAATCTTCTCTAAATTTTTCTTTACCTATATCATTTGTAATGGACTCAAATGTCTGTTGATCCATTATAGGTAATCCATCTGTGTTTGTATGATCTTTTAAATTCATATGGACTTTCTTTCGCCATCTGCATGTAAATTTTGTAATGCAGCTTTCTTATCAGCAAAGTTTATGCTAACAGATATTCTTTCTGTTTTAGATTTAAATGGATAAACTTGATGTTTTAATTTTGCAGGAAATAAAAATATATCTTTTACTACAGGATTCATCATAACGCCTGTATTACAATATCCAATACTATCACCATACATAAATTCAATCTTACCAGCAGATGGTGTATTACTACGCATAGATGATTTTGATTTATAGTTTTCTTCTTTTATTTCTGGTGGTACTTGTAGATATATAACGCAAGATATATCGCCAGTATGACAATGTGAAGGATTCCATTCACCTTGTTTCATAAAATTTACCCAAATTGGTTTTAGCATAGCTATATCTTTTGGTTCAACATATAAAGACATATTAACTACTTGTTTAGAAAATTTAGTGTACATACTTGCTAACCAAGATAATTCTTTTTCTACTATCTGTTCTTCTTTTTTTGAAAAAGCATTTGCATAACTATATTCCTCAGAAAGATTACCTGCTAGTCTTGTACGATAATCATTTGACTTTCTAGTCTTTTTATTTTTTCTAATTTTTTTTGCTGTATTTAAAAGTATACCATATAATTCATCTGATATTTTACTTCTACAAATATAAGGGCCGAATTGTCTGGTTACTATAAATTGTCTTTCTTCTAAACTCATTGTTCTTTATTCCACATCATTAATAATCCTACTATAAAACCATATATAATTATAACATATAATATTGATAGAGTCAACTCCATTTGTTTACCTCATTTCCCCAACTATCCCAACCAGTTCTCTTTTGTCTAGCAAACAATTCTATATATGGTCCGTCTAATAAGTTCTCTATATGTTGATACATTATATCAGGTTTTCTACTATGTTCTCTACGTTGTTCTACTACTAATTGAGGTACTGATTTACTGATTCGTTTTGGTTTACCTTTAGTTGCAAGTAAACACATTTCTGGATTACCTCTTGTCCAGTATCCTAGACCTGTAAAGAAACCAGGTTTAGTTTTATTAGTCTTTGCCCATGTAAAGGCAACTGTCTTGTAAGTAAATCCCCATGCTTTTATTACCTCGAAAGCTTTATCGAGCAATGGGTCAATTACCCACATTAATAGGACACAGGAATCACCAGCAATTTTGTCAACTGGCATATTACATATGTCTTTAAAACTCATAACATTATAATGTTTTTCAGGACTTCTATCTTTGCCTTTGTTTGAATATGTTTTAAACGACCATGGTGGGTCTACATATATTACGTTATATTTTTTATCAATATCCATGTTGTCAATATTATCATTAAGAATATTTTAGTATCTATTCTTGTTAGTGCCATTCTCATACCCATTTGAAAAAACACAAAAATTGTAAAGTAAAAAAGTACCAATGCACTTATCATCCAAAAAATGCCTCTAATGTGGCCTGTCGTTCTAACTTCCACCCTATTGAGTCTAATATAAATCTCAAAGGATCAGTAAATGATTTTTGAAATTGTAAATCATAATCAACATATTTGTGTACATCAAACTCATAAGGTATTTTAGATGAAAAGGATAATACTGTATCTTTTATATTATTAGGTATCTTTAACATCAAAAATTTTATCTTATCACCATCTCTTATCACAGGATATTTCATCTCTAGTTTGTGTTTGTGTAGATTATAATTATATATTAGAGCACCTTTGACATGTATCGGTGTACCTTTTTTATAGATACTTGAGCTGTCTGCAAACTTCATAAGATTATTACATGATCTAGGAAAGGCAACTTCTTCTGGTGATAATGTTTTAAATGTTTCTTTAAAATCTGCAACATATTTAATTAGATCATCTTCACTCTCATTCATAATAACTCTAATTGCTTCTTTAATTTTTGTTCTACATATTTCAGGTGTTGATGACTTAACGGCTTCTACACCCATAACTTTTAGTTTAGGATATTCATATCTAATACCTTCTTCATCAAATAGATTTAACATATATCTTTTTTTAGCAACCCATATACCTTTATTGGCAATTGCTTCTCGTTTCATAACCATCTTTTGTTGAAACGCATTTACATAATCAGCAAGGTTGTCAAAACTTTTATCTATAACTTTTTGTAGTTTTTGTTCAGAGACTTTATCTAAAAAATCTGAAATCTGTTGAGGTGTCTTATCTTTACATACCTTGTCAACTAATTTACCCATAGAGATATAGATTGAATCAGTATCAGAAGCAACAACATAGTTTTGATTATCTGTTTCTAATACCTTATTCATAAATTTATTTACATCTCTTTCAACCCAACGAATAGATAATTGACCACCTAGTGTTATCGCCTCTGCTTGTTTAACATCAAAGTATCTAAAGTATTGATTGCCAATTGCACCATAAGCACTATTCAATGCAATCTTTTTTGCCATTTGTATGTTATGACAACGAGCAATCTCATTCTTGTAGATAGGATCTTTTGTCTTTTGAAATTCTTTCTTTGCAACCATCATCTTCTTTTTATAGATGACACGGTCGCCATACATCTTCTCCATCAACTCTGGTAAAAAACCTTGTTTATCTCGTTTAAACATTGCACCGTTAGGGGCGATTGTTAAATTCTTATCTTTAGCAAATTTTAGATTGACCTGTTGTGATAACATATTGTCAACATTAACGCCGTTTGTTTTAACATCATAGTAAGTTTCAGGACTAATATTGTATTGCATAATAAGGTGAGGATATAAACTATTTAAATCAAAAGAAACAATCCACTTATGTAATCCTAAATCAGGATCTTTTACATATGCACCTTCATATTGTGTTGCCTTTTCTTGGTCTTCTCTTGGTGGCACTACAATATGTTTTTTCTTTAGATGATTATAGATTAAAGTATCCCAACATCTCACTTGCGAATATACATCTGTATAATTAACTTTGTAATCATATGCCATAGTCAAGCATAACTCAATTAGTTTCATCTTATCTTCAAGTCTATCAACTAATTCTACATCTTGGATATTATATTCTACAAATCGTTGATAATCTTTTGTATAGAAATCTTTAAATGTTTCATAAGGGTTATCTAGTTTCTGTTCTCCTAGTTCTACTTTGGCAATGTAATTTAGTTTATAACTTTCTTGTCGAACATATGTAAACTTTTTATATAAATCAAAATAATCTAATACAGATATACCTAACATATTCCAGTATTGTTGATTTTTTTGTCCTAGTTGTACACGTTCAGCATTGACATGATTCCATGGTGACATCTTATTGATTGTGTCATTATCAAATATCATTCTCATTCTATTCATAAGATAAGGTATGTCAAAGAATTTAACATTCCAACCTGTCACAATATCAGGATGATTTTTACACCAAAACTTCATAAACTCTAATAGTAAATGTTTTTCGTTTTGACATTTTACATAAGTTGAGTTTGCTTTTTTAGAAATAAAATCGCCAGTACCCCAAGTTAATATCTGCTTGTTGCTATGATTTTTTACAGTAATACAAATGATTGTTTCTTTTGGATTATCTATATCAGGAAATCCTTGATCACAGGTTGTTTCAATATCTAATGTAAAGATTTTAATATAGTCTTTATTCCATCGCACTTCATCTTTATAATTACTTGCGATATATTGATACTGATAACGATTCATACCATAGATTTTATATTCAGGTATGCTTTTATACTGATCTATAAAATGTTTTGCTTTTGATATACTAGCAAATCTTTTAGGTGCAACAAACTTGCCGTCTAGTGTCTGATGTTTTGTTTTTTCTTTTGTAGGTACAAATAGTGTAGGTTCAAAATTTATTCTGCTTAAATATGATTGACCATTAGCAACACCTCTGATAAGAAGTTTGCCTTTATATTCTAAAACATTTGTATAAAAATCACTTGCTAAATTCATAATGTATTATATCACAAAGACTTAAAAAAATCAAGTCTGTTTTGGTATATGGACTATTAATCCATCTAATTTTTCTTCTAATGTTATCTGACAACTTAATCTGCTATTTGGTTTTGCTAAAGGATCGTAATCTAATAAATCTTGTTCAGCACTTGTTTCATCTGGTTTACCTACCTTATCAATCCATTTTTCATCAACCCAAACATGACAGGTAGCACACGAACAAGCACCACCACAATCAGCGTCTATACTATCTATGTAACCATTCTGTGAATAGTACCTAGACGCCTCCATCAATGTATTAAATTCAGGTGCTTCTACGGTCTCTGTTTGACCATTTCGAGTCTTAAAATGTACTTTAATATTTTTCATTACACTATAAGTTTTGTTTTAGGTTTTACTAAACTGCTTGTGTTCTTATCATAAGCGTCTATTAAATTTTGATCTGGATTAGTTTCACAAATTATATTTGCGTGTTTAATTTTTATAACTTCATCCTTTGTATATGGTATGTATGGGTGAAAACCTATTGACATAGGTGCACCTGGTTGGCCTTGCATTGGGATCAATACAAATGCTTTTTTAATATATTCATACTCTATATGGTTGACAACTTCTTCACCTTCATTTAATGGATCGCCCTCATCAATAGGCGTACCAATCACATCTTCTCCTGTTGAGAGTCTGTATAATCTAATCATAATATATCCTTTCAATTATTCAGATTTTGTTTCTTCGTTAACTACTTTCTTACCAATGTTATATTTCGCTTGTAAATTCCACTCTTTTTTTTCTTTAAAAGCTATGATTTTTATTTGTGATAAAGGCGCTTTGTTTGTTGCGTCTTCAGGTTTTACTATTGTTAGTAAGTTCCAGTCTTGCAATAATATAGCAATTGTGTTTCTTCTTTGCACATCATTTTCTATTAGAGTGGCTTTCTTGCCATCTAAAGCAAATAATTCTTTAAAATGTACTATGTAATATTTACCTTGTTTATGAAGTATGTGACAACTTTGAAATAAAGTTTTATCTTTACGACTTGCAACACCTATTCGGGATAAGGTTTCCCTAATTTTTAAAAAGTCATCAGGTTGATTAAGAGTAACCTCTAACATCTTATCTGGTGACCAATTGAAACTTTCTTCACTCATCTTTTTCTCCCACCCTTATCAAGTTTTTCTTTGATAAGATTCAATTGTTTTTTATCTAGTATGTCAAGGGCTACTTTTGCTTTTGCATTACTATAACCATAATATTCTTTTACATACTCTAAATTTTTTGACTTAGCAGTAGTTGTCCACTTACCACCAAATCGTTTTCTCTTACGAATACTATTTAGTAGAAAATGAAACTGAAGACGCTTATTGAGGCCGTGATGAATATTCATCTCATTTGCCATCATTATAGAGTCAACATGTTGAGATAAACAACGATTAATAATGTAAGGTGGGAACTTCTTTTCCCAAGTTAAGTCTGTACCATCAAGTAAATTAACCTTAGTAAAGTTTATTGCATTTAGATAATCAGATAATTTATATTCAATCATTATTAGTGCTTTTCATGTTTTTTGTGACCTTTATGAGAACCCATGTAGTAATCGCCTGGTTCATAATCCCAAACTTTACCGTGATGACCTCTAATATCAGCCCAAAACATTCGTGCTTTAACTATAAGTCTTAGCCACAAAGTTCTTTTCGCCATATCTATTATCTCCTCTACTTAAATTTACATTCTGCCATGATTTGTGTCAGGCACGCAACCATATTTATCTCATGGTCAGCCACAAAGGCTGATTTATATTGGTAATCTGCAATTGTTAACACGGCTGCAGGAACTGATTGAGGTTGTAAATTTTTATATAAGATGTCATAGATACCTGAAAATAAAGATGAAGGATCTTTATCTAGGTTTTGAATAACCCATTTACGCATATCACTAAATCTTTTTTCTTTTAATAACTTGACTAGTTCTTTATTATTGATCTCTGATAAAGAAACAAGTATGCCACTATCTATCTTACCTCTTACAGAATATCTTTGTAGTTCGTTGATAGTTCTTCTAAAGTCTGGATAGTGCCTTTGTATTAGTTCAGCAAGTACCTTTTTATCAAATTCTATGTGTTCTTTTTTAAGAACATCTGATAATCTACCCATAAAAGCAGTAGCAGTTTTAATCTTTTGACCATTTGTAATACGAAAATCAATACAAGTACAACGACTATGTAAAGCAGGTATGATCTTATTCTTAAAATTACAAGTAAATATAAATCTACAATTTTTGTAAAATGTTTCAATAAAGTTTCTTAATGCAGGTTGAACAGAGTCAGGATTCATATAATCTGCCTCGTCAATAATTACAACTTTATGATTAGAATTGCCATCTAAAGAAACACTAGACGCAAAATTTTTGATTGTAGTTCTTAAAGTATCAATGTGCCTACCTTCATCTGAACCATTGATGATGATATAATCAACACCTAATTGTTCACATAAGGCACGAGCAACTGTTGTTTTGCCCGTACCTGCTGTGCCAGAGAGGAGAAGATTAGGTAGTTCTTTACTATCTAAAAATTTTAAAAAGGTAGATTTTAAGTCTTCACTTAAAATACAATCTGATATTTTTTTAGGACGGTATTTTTCAACCCATAAAAAGTCTGACATTCAACACCTCTAAAATGTTGAATCAGCTTCTAATGCAATCCAATATTGCACAGGAACTTTTTTGTTTATAAAATGAGCAATCTTTGCCTTAGATAATGCAACATCATATTCGCCAGGAATAATTTTCATATTCTCTGCCTTGATGTAAGCAGTAAACTCAATATCAGTAGTACCAACTTCAATAGATGATACATTTGAATTACTATTTTTTTTATCTAATGCAACTAATTTAATCTTGCCATTCTCACCTTTAAATGCAATATCAGGTAGACTTAAATTTGTATATAGTTTTTTGACAGAATCATAGTCACTATTTTTCAAGTTAAATGTGACCGTCTTGTCAGGCATTTGTATTTCTTTAGTCGGAACAACTAAAGTAGATTTATCAGCAAAAGCATATCTTGTTGTTAGAGAGGAACTCTCATCTTTGATTTGCAGATTAGCAGAACCGTTAAAATTTAATACAGGTTTTGCAAAAGAATCTAGTGCTCTTAAAAACTCTGGTAAGTCATAAACACCAAACTCTGATTCAAACTCTTCAGCAACATCTGCTTTTGCCATTATGTTTTTCATAGTGGACATAGTAGCAATAGACTTGCCTTGTTTGAATAATATATTGTTGTTAATGTCAGAGAAATTTCTCAATACACTAACTGTCGCTTCACTTATTTTCATTTCTTCTCCTTGTCATAATTTAATAATAGTATAACATAATGTACTGCTTTTAGCAAGTCAGCACGATTATGGCCGTTCTTCTTACCATATCTACACAAATATTTAATTGCATTTGCATGGCAAAAATCTTTTCCAATGTTAAGAGTTTTTAGTAAATCTAAAACTTGAAAGCCATCTTTACCTTTTGAGTAATGTTGGCCGTAAGTAGATTTTATATACTCGTCAATCTCTTTAAGGATTTTATCTTCATTGTATTTCATAATATAATTATATCACTATATTGCGTTTGAGTCAATAGATGATTGTAAATATTTTAACATATGTTCTGGTGATGACACCGTATAAGGATCATCATCATTACTATGTTGATTAAACCCTGGTTCTATAAATCTCATTTCTACAGCACCATCATTGATAACAGCAGAGTATCTCCATGATCTTAAACCAAAACCTTGTGCTGGTTTGTTAACTAACATTCCTAAGTTTCTAGTAAAAGTACCACAACCGTCTGGTATCATCTTAACATTTTTTATTTGTAAATCTCTTGCCCATGCGTTCATAACAAAGGCGTCATTAACTGATATACAATATACATCATCAACATGCTCTTTAGTCATGTCTGAATACATTGTATCGTATGTAGGTAATTGTTGACCTGAACATGTCGGTGTAAATGCACCAGGTAAACTGAATAAGACAATTCTCTTGCCTTTAAATAATTCGTCTGTTGTTTTGTCAACCCACGAGCCACCAATAAAAGTACAACCGCCTTTTTCATCTGTGTCGCCAGTTCTAAATTTAAATGTGTGTGGTTTTATTTTTAAATCCATAATATATTCTCCTTCAATGTTTAAGTGAGAGGTCAGTATATTGTGGAGGACTGACCTCTCTAGTGTGGTGTATAATTATTTATACATCACTATTATTATAATAACAAATTTTTTTTAATTTGTCAAGCCCTAAATTCCCTGCATACGAGGGTCTTTAGAAAATAGATTAGTTTTTGCTTTAGGTCTAGCAATACTATCTTTACTTCTTTTTCTTAATTGAGCTTTAGACGATTCAGATTTACTTTTCTCTTTTCGTAAAGCTCGTAGGTCTTTAATTAAGTCCATACTAACTCCTTGTTAAGAGCGTTTCTTCAACCTTTGTGGTTTACTTCCGTCCGTTTCAGGATAAACGATATAATTATTTATACAAGGGCGGCAATAAAGCCGCCCCTATCTATGATTACTTAATGTCTATTGTTTTTAGTTTTTTAGCGTCTGGAATAATTTTCTCCATTGACACTTTCAATAAACCGTCTTTTAACTCTGCACCCTTGACTTCAACATCATCAGCAATAGTAAATGATCTCTTAAAGTATCTTTTTGAGATACCTTTATGAATCACATCCTTTTCTTTAGGTGCTCCTTTTCCAGGTGCTACACCTAGTGACTCTCCAAAAGCGTTAACTTTTGATTCGATAGTTAATGTATTGTTCTCACTAGTAATCTCAATATCTTTTTTATTGAAACCTGCAAGAGCAATCTCAATATCAAATTTATGAGTACCTGTCTTAACTAGATTGTATGGTGGATAGTTAACTGCAGGTACATCAAACATTGATTCGAAATGATCGAACATGTCATCAAATCCTACTGATAACGGTCTTAATTGATTGAAAATAGATAGTGCTTTATTGGTCATAAAAACCTCCTTTTGTTAAGCAAAGTTTATTTTCGACAACCCTATAAGGCGTTGTCTATTATTATATAATAATTATTTATATAATTTCAAGCGTGGTAGTGGTAGGTCTCACCCACATTTACCCTAACTCATCTTACTGAGCCTATACCCATACGGATCTACGAAGACCAATGGACCACTATGCCAGTTTTCTTTTATCACGGAGTTAAACTGGCAAAGATCACCGATTTGCTGGGGCTGCCTAAGCAGCCCCTATCTACACCCCTAAAAGGGCTTATGAATTGCCTTTTAGTAATAATATATATATCAGACACAACGGCGTAGAAACTTTAAATTTTTTTAATTTTAACACCCTTAATCCATTGATAACCCAACATTTCGTCATTCTTTTTTTGGGCTTTCTTTAGAGTTATAGCACGAGTTTTCATAACTTCTCGTTTTTTTTCTGATGGTTTCATAAAGTATTGACGCTCTCTTGCCTCTTTTACTATGCCTGCCTTTTGTACTTTTTTCTTTAGTACACGCATTGCCTTCTCTAGGTTGCCACCTCTTACTTCAACTGTTATACTCACTGGTTGTCCTTTCCTTTTGGTTCATAAACTGGTATCTTATCACCACCTAAATCATAATCATGGTATGTATTAGGTTTGTAATTCTTATAATCTGGTCTAGGTGTCTTACCTGTAATACCTTTTTCAATTTCTTCTTTTGAATAGGCAGGTTTACCACTTTTATCCATACTACCTAACACAGCAGCAGAACCAGGTTTTAATTTTTGTACCTTACCACCTTTGTCTAAAAACTTCTTCATCATCTTATCTGATTCTTCTTTAGACATTTTAGGTTTTGTGTCTTTATCGTAATCGTATATACCCATTATATTTCCTCCTTTTCAAATGGCATTTCTTCATATGTTATACCCTCAATTTTAGTCTTATCAACTGCCCAATCCCATGCGTGTATCATCTGTACCCATTGGTCATCAAAGTTTTTCTTAGCAGTATGAGTAGGATGATAGACAACTAAATGTATTCTTTTATAGTTCATCTTATCATCTTTAACCTTTCTAACTAATCTCTGTACAACATCACCCACAGATAACTTACCAGAAGATATAGGTTGAACAAGTGTGTGTTCCTCTTTTTTCTTCTCATTAACAGTTGTCTGTACTCTTTTGTCCTCAGAGTTTTCATAGGTTATAAAGTTAGTAGGTGCTTCTTGTTCTTCTTTTTGTTTTTTAAACTTCAAGGTAACATTTGCTTTTATTCTACTTCTTTGTTTACCTACAATACCATGTTTATCTAAATGTTTACCTATAACATCTGTATCAATACCAAAACTATTAGCAAATGATAAACAAGTTTTAATTAAATCGTCTTCGTTTGTTTCTAATTTTACAACTGAAGAAATAGGATTTAAATACTCACCTAGACTTCTTCTTTCTTCAAGTGTCCATATACCATGTACACTTTTTGGTATATCTAATATAGGCAACTCATAACAAAATTTTGATTTTTCTATGGCATAGATAGTATGATTACCACCTATGATTAAATCAACCACTCTGCCTTTGTATTCTACGTCTCTTAAAATGATAACTAGAAACTTTTGACCTGTTTCTTGTTCAATTAATTCAAGGTTACCTAGAGCAGAGTCAATCTTCTCAACCATTCTATTACAATGTTCATAATTTAATGCTTCATCTCTAATTTGAAATGATACTAAATCTTTTAAATTACTATCTGGTAAAAAATAACCTTTACCTTTTTTAATATCTTTATGATTCATAAGGTCTAATTTATAAAACTTACAACCTAACAAAGACCTATCTTCAAGTATTTGTCTAGCAATCTCAAACATCTTATCTAAATCAGGTTCTCTGATAGTGCCTTTAGCGACTATACCAGGACCTAAGTTATAACTATTAGAGTCACTAACGGCATCGGTATCTTTAATAAGATCCCTCTCAAATACTTTCATCTGAGCAAGATTACTACCTACCTTTATTATACGTCTCTGTATTTCGTTCCTTGACATAGCCCTCATCAATTCTTTGTTTTCAGAATTTGTTTGATACTCACTAGGATCCTTTGTTGATATACCTATGTACCACTTACTATTCTTTATATTGTGTAAGATATAAGCCCAACAGACTTCACCTTTATATACAAGGTCCTCTGTTGGTAACTTGTGGCCATTACTGGCCACAAGCGGACTTACACTATGGATGATTTTTTGGTTACTCAATAGATTAGACATTCATGTCCTCCTCTTCACCATCCTCATCATCATCGGAATTCTTTTCGTTTAAGATTTCTGCCTCTTCAGCATTTTTCTTATCTTCAAGTATCTGTTCAACTGAAGCACCACTATCAACTTTACTATACAAATCAACAAATGATGTTTTAGTATCATCATCAAATCTATTAGTACAAACAGCGATTGCCTTCATTTTGTTTTTAAAGATACCGTATGCCTCAGCAATATGGACAAGTCTTCTAGTTGATATAATCTCATCAACGCCGCCATCATTATAAGTTTTTCTTATAACGTCAGCCCAAGTCACTAGATTATGAGCAAACTTAACATCACTCTTACCTGCACTTACAAGTTTTTGAGCAACAATTTTTTCTTCAATCTTAGCAGAAGGATATTGTTGTTCAAAGGTAACTGGGAATCTTTCTAGGAAAGCCTCGTTAAGAACATTAGTACCGATAAACTTACCGTCATCACTACCTTGACCTTTAGTGTTAGCAGTTGCAATCACATTAAAGCCAATCTTTGGTTTAACAAACTTGTTAATCTTTTTAACATAGACACCTGAACCTTCAAGGATAGGTTGTAAACACATGATCTTATTACTTGCAAGGTCAATCTCATCAAGTAAAAGAACAGCACCTCTTTCCATTGCCTCGATTACAGGACCATTTTGCCACACGGTCTGACCATCTTTAAGTCTATAACCACCCAACAAATCATCCTCATCGGTCTCAATCGTAATATTACATCTAATCATCTCTCTTTTAGACTCGGCACATGCCTGAGTCACAGCAAGCGTCTTACCGTTACCAGAAAGACCTGTGATAAAAACAGGATAAAACTTTTTAGATTTTACGATATTTTTAATATCTGCATAATTACCAAAGTTTACGAAATCAGTATCTTTGGCAGGCACTACATTGTCGGTCAATGAAGACACAATATAAGCAGCCTTTGTATCAGTTGAAACTTTAGGTTGTTCAACTTTTGATTCTACATCAGCAGTAGAGTCAACATTAAGAGTATAAACTCCTCTATCAACTTTATACTTGTCTGATTTTAACCAAGAAGGATTTTTGATAACCTTCTTTTTAACAAGAGCATTAATCTCTGCCCTAGTCACGGTATCTTTTTTGTAAGTATCTTTTAATACTTTCAATACCGTTTTTTGTGTTTTGTTTAACTCAATCATTATATAAGTCCTTTCATAGTTAAGTTATACATATATGCTACACTATTTCTAGCGATTTCACAAGAGCGCAAAATGTCGCACATTAAGCGATCCTCTTAATAAAATTCTGTAATAAAACCCTACTGTTTATTCTATTTTTCATACCAGACATAAACATCTTTTTTAAAGTTCTCTTATTGGTTGAATCTGAATTAGAATTAAACACTTGATTCGTAACCCTAGTATCAGATTTAACATAGAAGTAAACATCATACGCCTTTGAATAGTCAGCAATAAACTTATCTTTAGTAAACATTTTTCTAGCCAACATCTCTTTATTATATGGCACTCTTAACATGTATTGTAATTCTCTATATTTTGAAACTAGATAGAAACCAATAGTCTGTAAATCATATTTCTTTTTAAGATACTTTAACATAACACTTGTAAGGTCTTTGTTGTCACCCCAATAACTACCAGCCTGTACATATCTGTTATTAAGTTTTACATAAATCTCACCATGACCTTTGTGATTCATTGAATTAGAAGCACCATCTGTTAAGGTAACAAGTGAAAGTTTATCTGTATTATAATCTTTTTTAAATTTAGCAATTATAGTATCTAAGGCAATCAACGACTCATTAAGTGGTGTTGAAGATAGATAGTAATCACCAGAGATAGAAGGTACTGATTCATCCTCTAACATATGATCATGTCTTCTATATCCATAGTCATTAAAGTACATTGCAGCCCTATGTAATATAGTAGCACTTCTCATGTAATCAACTTTTGATTGTTTATGTGAAAACACTTGAACAAGTCTAGTTGAACCATCTGGTTGTAAAGATTTATTAGTCACAGAAAAACCTGAGTCTGTATAGTCATCTTTGGTTTCTCTATGATTATTCATAAACGCATAAACTGAAAAAGGTATATTGATCTTTTTACAGAATAGAGTCAAGTTTAATAATTGTTCTACTGTTGGTAGTAAATGTTTTTGCATTGAGCCAGACCAATCAAGTAATAAAATCATACCGTGATTTTTTTGATTAGGTACAGTTGTAATCTTTTTAAATATATCTTCAGCAAATTTATAACTATGTAATTTTAGAGGGTCAATAATACCTGTTTTATCCTGTGAAGCACGAGCATATAACTTGGCATTTTTTTTCATCTCAAATTCTTTAACTAGATAATTTACAACATTAGAAGACTCTTTCATAAATTTTTGAGTTCTAA
>Ga0181393_1000174_pt1 | contig 23301 bp, 50 predicted proteins | sample 16SPOviralmetaG_FD_130122 | JGI IMG/M metagenome (GOLD analysis project Ga0181393, IMG submission 130122) | Marine viral communities from the oligotrophic San Pedro Time Series (SPOT) site, San Pedro Channel, CA, USA - 16 SPOT_SRF_2010-10-21 | ecosystem: Environmental > Aquatic > Marine > Strait...
AACCGAAGCACGATTTATTAAAAAGAGCGCACAAAGTCCTGAAAGATTGGCATATCTAGCCAAATTTGGAGGCACTCAGCAAAGAAAGGTTGTAACAGAAGAGTTTGCTGATTTGTACAAAAAGTTTGGAGAATCTGGCAACTCTTTTAGTAAGGAAAAAATTGCAGCAATTGATGACGCAATGGGGAGCACCACCGAACTACAAAAATTATGGAAACAAGATGGTGCATCAATTGATTGGGATAATATGTTACAATCTGCAACTAAGACTGAAGACTTTATGACGGCATTATCAAAATCAGATCCGAAGCTAGCTGCAGAATTTGGTGAAACACTAACAAAACAAGCTGTTGCTAATAACAACATATTGTGGAACACATATAAAGAGTCTACCGCCAATAAGATTATATCGTCACAAACAGCAAAAGTATTAAAAACATCATTTGCAAAAAATGTGGATTGGATGTGGAACGAAATGCAGATGGCTGGAGAGACATTAGGATTTGAAAGTTCAGAACATCTAGGCAAAGTTGGGATTGTTCCATTAACAAAATGGGCAGTTGCAAGTTCAATGCCTGGAACATATGCAAGTATGCAGGCAACTCGCGATGGTTTTGTTGGATTGGGTAAAGCAGCAAAAGACACATTAAATGTAGCAGCAAATGCATATGGAATTCAATTATCAGATATGGATGAGTATCCACCATTGGGTGCAGAACAATACACATATCAAAAAGACGAAGAATAATCATGTTAAAAGAATATGAAACACAGAGCACACTAAATCCTAAGCTATGGGATGGAGATCAACTTAAGCCGGGGTTGAATGAAAAGTTTTTGCGTATCGCAGATGCATTTTATAAATTCTTAGAATTACCAGAAACAGTAGAGGTGTTTGATGTTCTGATTATTGGTAGTAATGCTAACTATAATTGGACAGAATATTCTGATATTGATTTGCATGTAGTAATTAATTATCAAGCAGTAGGCAATAATCTGCACTTAGTTAAAAATTACTTGATGGCAAAGAAAAGCATATGGAACAATAACTATCCGTTAAAATTCAAAGGAATGGATATTGAATTATATGCTCAAGATCAAAACGACCAATTACACGCATCTGTAGGACAATATTCATTAATGACCAATGAATGGTTAAAACAACCCTCTGCCGATATTATATCAGTTGATGATGAACTTATTCAATCAAAAGCAGATCCTATAGAATATGAAATAGAAAAGTTAACAGATACAGATCCTAGATTAGAATCTAAACTAGAAAGCATATTAACACGTTTGTATAAAATGCGACAAAATGGATTAGAAGCTGAGGGAGAATATTCAGTTGAAAATTTAGCATTTAAGAAAATACGTAATTCTGGATTACTTGATCGTATTAAACAATTAAGCAAACAGATAACACTGAGTCAACTACAAGTAGAACAAGTAGTAGAAGAACAGTATGATACCGTATTAGACGAATTAGCAGCTCATATGAGTAAACAAAAAATATTAGACGATGCTGGATGGCAACGGGTAATGAAATATACTAATGCTATTTCCGATCCACAAGGTCAATTAAATCATCCTGGTAAATGCACAATGATACCTAGTGGAAACATAACAATGAATAATGTTCCACATAAAGTTTTAGGCATCGATGATACAGGTAACACAAAAATGATGCATCCGGATAATGATTATGGATATCCGGGAGGTCAGGTATTTGAAATACCAGTTACTCCAGAGCAAAACACGTTGTTGAAAAAATTAAGAATTCGTCTTAGTGATATGAACATGATGACCGAACAAGATTTTGCTGGACCATTTGGTAAAGAACATGATTATGGAGACTATGGAGGACCATGGGGAACAGGACATCATCATAAAACAGATTTTAAAAAAGGTCCGGGTAAGAATCCAACGGATAGTATCAGTGCCAATTGGCCAGTAACAGATAAATATTAAGGATATATATGGAGTCTAGAGGATTAGGAGACAGCATAAAAAAGATTACGTCAGCAACACGATTAGACAAATTGTCTGAACGTATCGCACAATTATTAGATGAAGATTGTGGTTGTGATAAACGCCAAGAATGGCTTAATGATAAAACCAAAAATTGGCCGATGTATAAAAAAGGAAAAGTAAATGGCAACAATAAGTAAGACAGGTATACAAGACGGATTAACTAGTAAAGCAGAACACATAACTAGAATTATCGACGCACTAGACGGAACAGCTACCACCGAAGTTGTTGCAACTGGGTCATTTACTGGTTCATTTACTGGCGATGGATCTGCATTAACAGGAGTTGGTGGAAGTTCTGGAATATTTGTACAAACCGGATCATATTATGCAACTACCAATAATTTACAAATAACCGGATCAGTTATCTTAAACGGACAAGTGTCGACAAAAGGCAACGGGGTTACTACTTTTAGTGGATCGAGAGGAGTTGTAATGCCTGCAAAATTGTTAAGTAATGGCGAATCAGTGAGTCAGAATTTTACTAATTTACCATTCGGCGGATATATATTTGTTGATCTTAGTAGTACCAATACTGTTACTTTAACACTCCCAACCGCAGATGATTCGTATGCTGGATATGAATGGAATATTGGGGTATCTGCACAAGGTGGTAGTGGTGATATGACAATAAACGGCGGAGCGAGTAAGATATCAGGAAACATTGCAGCTGCATCCAATCCACAAAATTTTTATCAAGTTTCTACATTAACAATAGACTCAGGGAACAGCCGAGCTGGTGACACTTTGTCAATTCGAGGAATGGGTTCTACTGGATGGTTATTAACTGGTACATTTAGGGATGGTAGTAGTATTTCATAAAATAATAAGTAAAATAACATGTTGCATAAATCTAATATAGAATTCAATTCAGTATCAACATATACCAATAAAACAGACGATACGAAAATCTTATTAGACATTAACAGTGTTGACTTATTTGATCAGAATGGATATCATTTAACACGAGCAGAGCAATCATTCCTGTTACCGAACAGTTATAATCCTATAGAACGACGACATGAAGACTGTTTAAGGTACGATTGGTTTCTTTGGGATAAAAAAGATGGAGCTCATATAAATCATTCGGATCTATTTGAAAGAAAAGGATTTTCTGCAGAAGCATTAGAACAGCTGAAATATTATGCAAAGAAAAATCCAATGCTATACAAACTGGTTAAAATGAAACCTAAGTGGGGAATTGACATATCAATTGACTACGTATCAGAAGATGCTGTATTTGAAGTGTTTCACTATGAATGGGATTCGTTTGAATATAATGCAATACATGAAAAAAAACTAGAAATTGAAGAATTCATATTATCAAAAGATTGGGATGATGTTGCTAAGACATTATGGAACATTAAAGACAAATGGTATGATTTAGATTTTTTCGAACAAACTAAATGGAGAACTGATTATTTTAATTTAACACCAGAGAAATTTAAAAACGTTATTTGGAGTAATTGATATTTATATAAAATGGAAAGATTAAAACACATATTAAAGGAAAGTATATTAGAGTCATCCGATTCTTATAATACACCGGCTGCAATTTCTAAACAGAAGTCATTAGGCAAAAGTAAAGTAAAACCTGAAGATTCTATTACTGATTTAGATTTAAATACATTGAATAGAAATCAAACCATTAAAGAATATAGTTACGGACCACTTAATCCAGATGATGAGAAAGGGTCAAAACAGTTTTGGGAAAATAAAGCAGAGCTATGGAATACAACCGTTGATGCTGCTAAAGAGTCTAGATGTTCAAATTGCGGTGCTTTCGATCAAAAGAAATCAACATTGTCTAAAATAGAAAAAGCAATTGGTGATGATGGGAAGACAATAGTTAAAAATGCAAATATAGGTTTCTGTGAATTCTTTTGGTTTAAATGTGCCGGAGCTAGAACTTGTGATGCCTGGGTCGGTGGCGGACCAATAAAATAAGTATAAAAAAGTCTAAAGGAAATATAATGAAAGAATTAGAAGAAGATTGCGGTTGTGGTCACGAAGAACGTGAAGGTAAAATGGCAAAATATTCTGCTATAGAATGTGCTGAAGATGCAATGGATATAGCTAACATGATTCAAGAAACTGATGATTTACCTGAGTGGTTAGAAGCTAAAATAACATTAGCATCAGATTACATGAACAAGGTTAAAGATTATATGACACATTATGTTCGTGGTGAAGAGTCTAAATCAAAACATGACACACCAATGGATATGACACTTACTGGTGTATTGAAAAGTTCACAAAAAGGTAAATGATGGCAGAATATGAAAAAATAACTGCTCATGAATTTGTGCAGTGGCTTAAAGGATATATGGAAGCAATTGATGCTACCAATATCACATATAAAGAATATGAAAAGATAATGGAGAAATTACACTCTGTTAAGTCAAAAGAGGAAGAATAATGAAATTAATGAGTATTTTGACGGAAGCTAAAGAACAAGACTTTAAACGACTTCCATTGGCATATAAATTATCAGCACTAAATCCAATTATTGATACGGATACAATGGAAGAGCATTATAAAAAACATTATAAAGGCTACACTGATAAATTTAATGCTGCATGCAAAGAATTCAAATACTCTTCTGATAAGCATGGTTATTTAAATCGTGCAATTGATATATTTAAAAAACATTATAAGAAAGACACTGTTAGAAATAATGGTGGAGGTTACATAAATCATTTGTTGTATTTTGAAAATATGACTCCTAACTATAAAGCTCCTAGTGCTAAACTTAAAGCTATGATTGACGATGCGTTTGGTAGTTTTACTGAATTCAAAGAACAATTTAAACAAGCTGGATTAGATAGATTCGGATCAGGTTGGGTGTGGCTATGCAATGATAATGGTAAACTAGAAATTTGTAGTACTGCAAATCAAGACAATCCTTATATTGATTCTGGATGTAGTGGTATTCCCGTATTAGGAATGGATGTGTGGGAACATGCATATTATTTAAAACATCGAAGTAAACGAGGATCATATATTAATGACTTTTTTCGTGTTATTGATTGGAAAGTAGTAGAGGAAAGACTATGATTAAGCTCAAGTCATTATTATCAGAAAAATGCTGGAAAGGCTACGAGAAGAAGGGCATGAAAAAAATGTTCGGAAAACGTGTTCCTAACTGTGTTAAGCGAGAAGCAAAACTACCAGATGAGGGATTTTCTGATAAAGATCAAATGATCATGTATGAAGATGAAATCGAAGAGGATTTGAGAGCTTGGTTTGGTAAGGGCGCTAAAGGTAGTGCATCCGGAGGTGGTTGGGATCGTTACAATACCAAAGGAGAAAAAATTGGTAAGTGTGGCGATAGAAAGAAAGGTGAAGGCACTCCTAAATGTTTGTCAAAAAAAGCAGCTGCGGGAATGTCAAAAAAACAAAAAGCTGCAGCAGTACGTAAAAAACGAAGAGAAGATCCAAATCCAAATCGTAGTGGTAAAGCTAAAAATGTATCTAGTAAAACAAAAACAGAATCAGTTTTAGATGAAATCAATATTGAAGAAAAAAAAGATGCATGTTATCATAAAGTTAAAGGCAGATATAAAAAATGGCCAAGTGCGTATGCATCCGGAGCATTAGTACAATGCAGAAAGAAAGGTGCGGCTAATTGGGGTAATAAATCTAAATAGAAAAAATGATTAAGTTATCAGAATTATTAGCAAATGAAAATTTTGCAGATGGTAAGAAAAAAGGCAAAAGTCGACCTGGGAGAGTTAAACGATCAGGAGCAAGTTGCAAAGGATCAGTAACTGATTTAAGGACGAAGGCTAAAAAATATAGTGGTACTGAAAAAGGTAAAATGTATCATTGGTGTGCTAATATGAAAGCAGGAAAGAAAAAATGATTAAGCTTAAGAATATATTGAGTGAAGGAAATGATCCATTAGCTAACAATGAAAGTTATATACCAGCTGGTGTTGCATTAGCTAACGATTTAATTTCATCTGGTTTCAGTAAATCCGAAGCTGCGGCAATTGTAGGAAATATGTGGGCAGAATCGACATTTAATCCAACGGCTGGTTCAGAGTCTGGAGCATATGGTCTTATTCAATTAAGAGGAGATCGTTTAAAGGCATTAAAACAATATGCTAAATTAATTGGTAGAAAGATATCTGAAACGCAAGTTCAAATTTGGTTCTTACGTGTTGAATTAAAGAATGGATATAAAAGTAATAGTGCGCCAGATAAAGGATTAATACCTGGTTTACCAAAGGGTATATTGAATAGTCCCAATTATGAAGTTACTATGTTTAAAAGAGCAATGTCAGGTTCTACAATAAAAGAGAAAGCATTGGGATTTGCAACTAAATCTGAAAGAATGGGTTCGGCTGAATTAAAATTAAGCAAAAAATCTAGAACCGAGTCTGCCCAAACCATATATGATAACCTATAATTAATATTTGGTTATTAACCTGATATTTATTATTATATATAATATATGGGTGAAGATCATACAAATTTAAATTATATCAAATCAATATTCATCGAGTCTATAGATATCATGCAATATGATTCATGGACTTGGCCGAGTACATGGGATAAGAAAAAAAAGAATGAGTTTCTAAGTGAATCACTCGAATATGCAACAGAATTAGAATTATATGAACAATGTGCAATTATAAGAGATGTCCAAAAAACAATTAAGTACTAGAGGGAAATGGGAACTAATATTGCATGACGACGCCAATATTAGTTTTGAACATGTTATAAACTGCTTGATTGAAATCTGTGGTCATAACGAATTCCAAGCAAATCAATGTGCATTAATAACAGATCGTAATAAAAAGTGTTCTGTAGTTATAGATAAATATACTATGTGTATTGGACTAAAAAATAAATTAATAGCTACAGGATTAACAGTTACGATGAATAAATACAAAAAACATGTTTAAGATTATTAGAACAATACGAATAGGATTTTTACATGCAACATATCATAGAAACATGAAATGGGCAGAACTTGCAAGAACACAGCAAAATGTTATTAAGTTTAAAAAGTATATATACCGAGCTGAGGATGCTTGGAAAAAAATAGTTATATTAACAAATAAAAATAAACCAACAGATGGGTAAAAAAGCAGCACACACCGGCGAATCGCCAAAGGATAGATCTATTAATTTAATGGATAAATTTATTACCAGAAATGAGAGACGTAATAAACATAAAGAACCGTTACCAGCACGTAGAAAAGATGACAGTGTTCCTTTTAATTTATGGCCACTCAAAGATCAATTAGATCATATGGCCAATAGATCCGAAGCTCAGGTATTCTCAGACAAGTACCCATCATATAGTTATTGGTATGACGCTGTCAAAAAAGCGAGTGGTGTATATCCAGTTACATTTACCGATTGGACAGGCAAGTATAGAACAGAACTAAGAGAACTTTTCGATACCAATACATCAGTTAGATCTGCAGTATCATTTTTACAGAAACGGGGAATCTATTAATGTCAGAATATAAGTATGTATATGGTAAAGGTCGTAGTGCATTAGATATCCCAGAATCTGATATTCGATATGCTATGGAGAATACAAAGTCTAATGCTGCAGCTGCTCGATTCTTAAAAATATCATTTACATCTTATAAGAAATATGCAAAACTATACAAGGACCGAGAAACTGGGAAAACCTTATATGAGCTTCATAAAAATCAATTTGGTGTTGGAATACCAAAAGATGTAGTTAAAGCTAATAGTGGAATGTATTCAATTGATAATATATTATCAGGAAAACATCCAAAATATCCATCATGGAAATTGAGAAATCGACTTTTAGCATTAGCAATACTCCCAGAAAAATGTAATAGTTGTGGATATGAAGAACGACGTATAACAGATGATACAGTACCACTTCTATTAGATCACATCGATGGGGATGAAACAAATCACTGCATAGAAAATTTACAAATGCTTTGCATGAATTGTTACTATCAACAAACAGGAAATCCTTACAATCAAGAAAAAGAACATTATTGGAACTACAATTTGTTAGAGTGATATTTATTATTGTATGATATCATTAAAAAATTTAATTGTAGAGGGACGGTATGATAGCTTAGTAACTAAACTGTCTAATACGTTGTTGAGTATAGTCAAAGACAGTTATTCATGTGTATCTTCTGATGATGGAACATTTGCTGGTGAAAAGATATATTATTCAGAAAATGAATCAGTTCCTCAAATTGATTCGGATGATCAAGCTCATATATATTTTGAAGAAGTTGAAGCTCCAGATATTCCATTAGAATTCTATATAAACTTAAAAGTACAATGGATATCTAAATTTAATGATTATAGATATGGAGGCGATGCGTATAATGATAGTGCGAAGGATCCAGCAAAGGCAGATTCACCACCATTAATTGAAATTAGATTCGAATTAGATCCAGACGAGTATCCTAAAATATTATCAGAAATTGCAATGGATCTTAGAGATGTGTTACGACATGAAATAGAACACATAACACAGAGTGGGTGGAACGTGATGCAATCAAAATATTTAAGATCGGATATGGCTCGTAGAGATAAAATTCAATCAGGTGAAATTGAAACATATAATTATTGGTTATTGCAAAAAGAACAACCGGCAATGATACAAGGGTTATATAATAAAGCAAAAAAATTAAAACAACCATTTGCTCAAGTAGTTAATTCATATTTAGACATATGGGTAAATAATGGTGTTATATCAGGTACAGATAAAAATAAAATCTTAAAGAAATGGCGATCACTATTGCCTAAATTAGGAATACGACAGGAATTATAAGATGGAAGAAATGACAATGTGTGAAGCATGTGCTAAGACAATGCTTGAAGATATCAGAGATGGGGTAATAACATCAGACATTAATGAAGCTGAATATCGAGGCCGTAAAGTTAAACTAAACAAACCAATGCGTGGTGATGTGAAAAAGTTTAAAGTATATGTAAAGGATCCTAAAACAGGAAATGTAAAAAAGGTTAACTTTGGACATGGTGGAACCTCTGCAAAGAAAGCTGGACAAAAAACTATGCGAATTCGTAAGAGTAATCCAAAGGCACGTAAGTCTTTTAGAGCTAGACATAAGTGTGATCAGAAAAAAGATAAAACTACAGCAGGATATTGGTCTTGTAAAAAGTGGTAATACCGATCGTATAATACAGTTTGATTATATCTTATAGTATGTTACCCAGATACAATTAATCTAATGTTATATGTTCTTATTTTTATTAAAATCATAAAATAATACTTGGATAACTGCAATTTTTTATATATAATATTAATATATAAATTAAATTAGAGTTATGGGAAAAATTATTGGTATTATTAAAGATGAAAATGGTAAAATTATTGTTAAAGATCTAAAATCCGGAGCGGCTATTACAAACATGTTTCGTAACGATATGATCGAGTTGGCTGCAAAATCAAATCAAGCATTAGAACTTAACACAGAGACACATAGAGCTAGGCGTATTGAAATGTCAAGTATTCCTGCAGAAGAAACTATTGATGTTCCAAAAGTAAATATAAAAAATGATGATCCGGTATTAGCATTTATTAAAGATGCCCCATCTATTAAGCCAACTAACTTAGAAATGTCTGATACTAAATGGAAATATCTTGTTAGATCAGCAATACGAGGGAAAAACATCATGATGGTTGGGCCAGCTGGTTGTGGTAAGACTCAAGCCGCTAAATCATTACCAGATGCAATTAAGAATCCATTCTTTTATTTTAATTTAGGCGCAACCCAAGATCCCAGATCCACATTAATAGGTAATACACATTTCAAAGAAGGTGAAACGATATTTGATAAGTCACCATTTGTCAAAGCTATTGAAACTGAGAATGCAATCATATTGTTAGACGAACTATCCAGAGCACATCCAGAAGCATGGAATATATTAATGACAGTATTAGATGAAGGTCAGCGTTATTTAAGACTAGACGAATCAGTTAATGCGCCAATAATTAAAGTAGCAAAAGGTGTTTCATTCATTGCCACAGCTAATATTGGTACTGAGTATACATCGACACGAGTATTAGATAGAGCATTAATGGATCGATTTGAAATTATTGAAGTTGATATTTTATCGCTAGAACAAGAGTCTGTGTTGTTAACAAAAAGATTTCCACAAATCGAATCGACACTAATATCAGCAGTAGCAGATATTGCTGACTCTACAAGAAAAGAATGGAGATCAGAAGAAGGTAAACTGTCAACCATGATATCCACTAGAATGACAGTTAGAATTTGTGAGTTATTAGCCGACGGATTTGATTTAGCAGAAGCCACACAGGTATCAGTATTACCATTCTTTGACGCATCTGGTGGTGCTGACTCGGAACGAACATTTGTTAAGCAAGTTATACAAAAGCATTTAGCAACGGATCAATCGGATTTATTCAATGTAGAGTCAGAGTCAGACAATAACAATTAAAAAAACCAAGCCCGAAGGTAGCGAACGGGTATTTGTAGAAGGAAGAACCAAAAAAAAGGTCACCAAAGAGTAAGACACAAATAAAGCTGAGCAGTTAAATCTGCGTAAGGAGAGGTTAATAGCCTCTCTTTTTTTTTGGATTTTTAATTATTTTTTCTTATATTATATATATAAAACATAAAGATATGGGACAGTTAAAGTACACAAATGGTGCTTCATCGTTTTGGTTAGGCGATTTGGATAATAGCACATTTAAAGATGAACATGATCGATTAGACTATACTAAGTTAGCTGGTACTCAACGGGCCATAGCAAACTTTGTTAATATTGTAACAGGGATGCAAATTCCAGTAGAATTTCAAAGATCAGATAACAGTTACACAGACGGAAAGTCAGTAGTAATTGGTACTAAACTAGATGGTAAGAATTTTGATTCTGAAGTTGGTTTAGCATTACATGAAGGATCACATATAGCACATACCGACTTTATGCTATTACATAACTTTGCTGCTAGTGTGAGGATGCGTGGGGTTGATCCAAACTTTGATCTAACTCAGGAACAGGAAGATATTATTAAATCATTATTGAATTGGGTTGAAGATCGTAGAATAGACTATTTGATTTATACAAAAGCTCCCGGATATAGAATGTACTATGAATCAATGTATGATAAATATTTCAATGATCGAGCAATTGATAAAGCATTAAAGTCTGGAGTAAAGAATAAAGAAACTATTGATGATTACTTTTTTCATATTATCAATTTTACTAATACAAATCGTAACTTAGATCAATTAGAACTATTAAGAGATATTTGGGATTTAATTGATTTAAAGAACATTTCCAGATTAAAAAATACAAATGACTCTCTAGATGTAGCGTGTGATATCTTCAAGAAGCTTAAAGCTCATCTGAATACCAATAATCAGCAAACTGATAGTTGTGATTCATGTAGTAATAAGTCAGGTAGTAATAAAGAGTCAGAAACACAAAATAATCAAGATGAAAGCGAATCTCCAGATAATACATTGACTGATGGCGACATAGAAGATCTTGCAAATAATTCAAATATTGATAATGTAAATAATAATGCTGATAACGTTGTACAATTAACAGACAGACAACAGAAAATTCTAGACAATGCATTAGCAAAACAAAAAGACTTCTTAGATGGCAATCCAAAAAGAAGAGGTCGATTGAGTAAAAAACAAGCTAATATGATGAGTGTATTTAAAGAAGCTGGTACAGAAACTGTGTCAGTTGATTTAGGTCATGAGATTGTTGATACTATTATTATTAATAAGTTAACTAAAAACATGATTCAAGAGTTACCTGAATTATTTGGCGGTGGTAGAGATGATGATCATATAACCGAAGGTATTAGATTAGGTAAGATTCTGGGTAGAAAATTAAAGGCTCGAAATGAAAATCGAACTCTTAAACATACAAGACTTGTAACTGGTAAGATTGATAGACGTTTAATTTCACAATTAGGATATGACAATACCAATGTATTTCATAGAATCATAACTGATCGATATAAAGATTATTTTATTCACATATCAATTGATGCATCTGGATCAATGTGGGGTAAAAAATTCCGTAATGCATTAACATCGGCAGTAGCAATAGCACAAGCAGCTTCAATGACAACCGGGATACGAGTACAAATATCTGTACGGGGAACATCGCATATTGGTGGAAAGGGTAAAGATCGATCAACCACTATTATAGCATATGATTCAGCTGTTGATAAAATGGTCAAGATAAAAAGAATGTTCAAGTATTTAGCAGTATTTGGATGTACGCCAGAAGGTGTTGCATTTAAAAGTATTGAGAAAAAATTAGCAGAGAATAAGCGAGGCGTTGAATCGATATTTATTAATTATTCAGATGGGTATCCTACTCACTGTGGTCATCATGGTAGTTCGAATCCGCAAGCATATACTAAAAATATAATTAAAAGATTTAAAGAATCTGGAATGTCTATTATATCATATTTTATAACAGAATACAGTAAAGATTTAACCGTCTTCAGATACATGTACGGTGCTGATGCGGTTGATATAGATCCAAAGAACATGTTGCAAGTAGCCAATACAATGAATACGAAATTCTTAGAAAAATCATAATAATATGAATACACATCGAGTACAAAAGAACGGCAGAGTTGTTAATATGCCAGTATATATTAGTGAGCATATAACAGATGAAATGATTGAATTGTTTCTAAATAGTGGTGAATCATTATCAGTTAATACTGGTATTATGTCAGAGCAGGTAGTATTGCCATATCTAGAGACGCACTTTGGATCTAGAGGATTCGTAGCTAATGCTGATGGATATGATCATTTATTTGACAATGGTATTCGAAATGAACATAAAAAATTAGCAATTCGAAAGACATCAGCTACGGCTAAAAATATTGGGAAGAATAAAGAAGGTAAATGTGATACTATATCATTTCACCACCCTAGGGTCAATGGTATATACGTTATAGAATCAGATACATTCTTCGAGCATGCTATTTTAAACTATGATAAAACGGGTAATTGTTATGACGTTAACTTTTATTCCGATATGCAACTCATAGGTAAAGGTAAACGAATTGGGTGTAATGCCTGGAAGAATACAGAAATGTTAATCAAATATGCAGTTTTAATTGCATTGTAATATTTATATAAAAGTTATAAACTAAAAAAAAAAGAAAAAGTAAGTTATGTCTAAAAAAATCATTAAATTTGATACAGACGCCCGTAACGGATTAAAATCAGGAGTTGATACATTAGCAGATGCAGTGAAAACAACTTTAGGTCCTAAGGGAAGAAATGTAGTTATTGGAAAACAATTTGGTACACCACACGTCACAAAGGATGGTGTTACTGTAGCAAAGGATATCGAATTAGAAGATGAAATTGCTAATTTAGGTGCTCAAATGGTAAAAGAGGTTGCTTCGAAGACAGCCGATATTGCTGGCGATGGCACGACAACGGCAACAGTTTTAGCTCAGGCAATCGTAGCGGCTGGAATGAAAAGTGTAGCAGCTGGTGCAAATCCTATAGATTTAAAGCGTGGTATTGATAAAACAGTTACCAAGGTGGTAGAATATCTCAAAGAGTTATCAGTAACAGTTGGGTCTGATAATACTAAAATTCAACAAATTGCAACTATCTCTGCAAATAATGATACAGCAATCGGAACACTAATTGCAGAGTCAATGAAAATTGTAGGTAAAGATGGTGTAATTACAGTTGAAGAAGCCAAAGGTACGGAGACTGAAATGAAAACAGTTGAGGGTATGCAATTCGATAGAGGATACTTATCTCCATACTTTGTAACCAATACAGAGAAGATGATTACAGAAATGGAAGAAGTCTTGATATTACTCGTCGACAGAAAAATTTCTTCAATGAAAGAATTACTTCCGATATTAGAGCCTGTTGTGCAACAAGGAAAGCCATTGCTTATTGTAGCAGAGGATGTAGATGGTGATGCATTATCAACACTAGTAGTTAATCGGGTAAGAGGTTCAATTAAAGTAGCAGCAGTAAAGGCACCAGGTTTTGGCGCTAGTAGATCAGAGCACATGGAAGATTTAGCTAAACTTACCGGAGGTAAAGTATTTAGCGAGCAAATGGGGATTGACTTAGATCATGAAGATGCATTATCAATGTTAGGCTCAGCTGAGAAAATTGAAATTGATAAAGATAAGACAACTGTTATTAATGGTAAAGGTGAAGCATCTGAGATTGCAGAGCGTATTAATCAGATAAAAACACAAATTGAATCTTGTACATCTGATTATGAAAAAGAAAAGCTGCAAGAACGATTAGCAAAATTATCAGGCGGCGTTGCTGTATTATATATTGGTGCACCTAGTGAAGTTGAAATGAAAGAGAAAAAGGATAGAGTAGATGATGCTTTAGCCGCAACACGAGCAGCAGTTGAAGAGGGAATTGTTCCTGGTGGCGGTGTTGCTTTGAGAAGCTTTACTGATATTGATAGTATCACTGTTTCTAATAAAGATGAGGAGTGGGGTAGAGATATTGTGTTAGAAGCACTTAAAGCACCATTTAACACCATTATGTCTAATGCTGGATTAACTGGCGATGTAATTTGGAATAGTCTAAAGGATGGTAATGGTTATGATGCACGAAATGATAAAGAGTGTGATATGGTTAAAGCTGGAATCATCGATCCAACTAAAGTAACCAGAGCCGCAATTGAAAATGCCGCATCTGTAGCATCCATGATTGTCATGACCGAGTGTGTTGTTGTTGACGAAAACACAGACGAAATACCACAACCACCAATGCCAATGATGTAATGAGAAGGCCAGTATATAATCATAATGGCGAATCATATATAATACTTGATCAAGTAGCCACACACCATTTTTCAAAATCATATGAGGAACAACCTGATATGAAATACGTTAATTTGTATATGAAATGGTGTGGGGCGGATCATGTATTAAAAAATCAAACACATTTCCTTTTTTGTGAAACAATTGAAGAGGTGGAGTTCGAAGAAATAAATAAACCCAAAACAGATGTCAGCAATAAAGCCGAATAAGAATTTTTACAATGAGACAATGACTCATACGCCTTATAAGGAACCATCGGGATCTAGAATGATGTCATTATATGATCAGTTTATGAAACCAAAGAATGGTAACCCGAATTCTAAATTAAAAAAGAAACAGCCTGACAGTAGCATAGAAACAGTAGGATTTAATAATTGGTTTAAAACTAAATAAACAATGAAAATAATAAGAAAATTCATATCACAAACTGATTGGTTTTGGTATGACGCCCAAATTACAGATGAACAAGCTCGGGAATATCGAGAATTTGAAGCTACATTAGAATTAAATGGTGATGCTGAAGAACCAGACTGGTTGTATGATTTGGATTTCGATTTAGTTAGAGATAAGCCAGGCCACTATGAAGAAGAGTTTACCTTGATTGATAGTAATAATTAAAATTTGGATATGTCATAGTTTTTATATATTATATTAATATAATTTAAAGATATAATTTAATGAAAAATTTGATTTTATTGATTGTTGTATTAGTTATGTTAATGTCATGTTCAATAAATAAAGAAATATTCGTAGAAGATATACATGAATATACATTAACAATACCAGCACTACATTATCATGAACTTACTCGAGACGGATTAATGAAATGTAATTATATAAAATCAATTGATTTTCATTGTATAGACACAATACGATATAGTTATTATAGATAATATGAAATCAGATAATAATGCTACTACAATATTAAATTGGATCGGATCGATTGCCGAGTCATGCAATACAGTAGAGCATGTAACTGCAACAAGAAAGATTATTCAGTTTTTCAGAACACAATATACGATAACACCACATCATGAAATTGGAATTGAAAAAATACAAAATATTTTAGATAATAAAGTAAATAATATTAGTTAGTAAGAACGATGATCAAGAAAAAATATAAAAAAGAAAATAGCGAGTTAATAAGATCCCTTGAACACATGGGACGAGATGTTGCAGTAATGGAAATCAAATTGATAGGAACATCTAAAGTAAAAGATAATCTAATATATGAATGTATATTCATGGAAAAGAGTCAAATTAACAGAATTCCAATTATAGCACAAGATATGACTCAGGCATTAGCTAAATTAGATCAATATACACAATTTGGTATTCCAGAATCCGTATTACAATACATGTTAGGCAATGAGCGATTTTCATAATATTCCGCAGTATTCATTTAAACGTGAGAATCGAAAATGGATCCGAAGGCGAAAGTTTCAGTTTTATTTATTTATCACATTGAACATATCAGCAGTTTTATTAGTAATACTAACTGGATGTGGCGTATTCCAACCAACTATGTTGTGGGGTATAATACCAATCATATTAGCAATGTATACAAGTGTACAATTATGGATTTTTTTTAATGATATAGTAATTCTACGCCAATATATACATGATAAAGAATTTAGAGATAAGTATAAACAAAAACATATAAAACATGAAAAATAGTATGGATATAGGCAAAATGACAGTTACCGAAGGAATCAAATTATTGCAACCGATTGCCAAAACATATGGTCTTAAATTGAATCGAGTAACTGATTTGAAATTTGCTAGATTATTATTTGTTAATATGTATAGAAATTAATAAGTTATGAATGGAATTGAATATGCAGTACTAGTGTTTGGAATAGCGTTATTAATAATAGCGATAATAGCAGATGATTGGAAAAGAAAAAACAATAGGTAGAGTAAATGAGTCTTAAGAAAATACAAGAAGAATATAGACAAACATCGACAATAGAGTTATCTAAAGCAGTATTAGATAATTTTTTGTTTGGGTTATTAGGAGCAATCTTAGTAGTATTCATAGCAGAGAGAGTTGATATCCTAGTATTGTTAGGTTATATGATATATTATTTCTTCCTAGGAAGAGTAGTGAATCGAGCAAAATATGTTACAACATTAGGTAAGTTTATAGTGTTTCCAGTACCAACTGCATTAGGTGCCTTTGGTGGATACAAGTTAGCTTATTATTTAACATTATTATTTTAATTAGAAAAAGTAAATGAGAGAATTAATTAACGCCAAGGATATTGATATCCAAACAAAAATTATTGGTAAACAAATTTCAGATGATCATAGAGGTGACAAAACACCTATTGTAATGGTTGGGTTACTTAACGGTTGTTTTAACTTTTACAGTGACTTGGTCAGATCTATGCCAATTGATATAGAATGTGATTTTATGCGTGTTAAGTCATATATAAGTAAAAAGAAACAAGGTGATATACAAATTACTAAAGATCTAGAGATACCAGTTAAAGGTAAACATGTATACATTGTAGATGATATATATGACACTGGCAATACTATGAAAGCAGTTATAGAATATCTGGAAGTTAAAAAACCTGCTTCAATTTCAATTGTAACACTAGTTATTAGAGATATGTCACCAGTTCCTGATCAGAATTCATATCACGCATTTACAATTGGAGATGAGTGGCTTATTGGTTATGGTATGGATGATAATAATGGACTTAACAGAAATCTTTCATCGGTCTGGGCTTTATAGGTTGGATTTAATAATATATTTCACTATTATATTAATATAAATTAAAGATTATAAAAATGGAAGAAACACAAATGCCAGATGACGAGCAACTCCAAAAAATTATGGAGCAATTGCAAAGTCAATTTGATCCTAGAAAATTCATGACACCAAGTCAACGAGAGATTGCAGAATTAAGCGATGATGAATTATCTGCAGAATATCTATTAGTTCAAGCAAAAACTTCAAATCGGAGTAGAATGCAAAGAGATTTTATTGTAACACGTTATGAGTTTGATTCGCAACAAAAACAGATTGAAGAAGATAAATTAAATTCAGAGACCAATGATTAAGAATATAATTATAGTAACATCACTGTTATTGGTAGGGTGCGGAAAAGAAATAGAAAAAGCACATAACCGGGATGCTATATGGGACAAGGCAGAAATGATTAATGTCAAATATTATAAGAGTGATACTGACCCAAGATATATACAAACTTTCGAAATGGATGGATATAAGTTTGTAATATATACTAATGGGCGTGGTAGTGCTTTGACAACAATACCCAGTATTAATGATGCAGAGTATATTAAATTACTAGAAGACGAAAATCAATTGCTAGGGTCAATGTTAGCAGAATACGAATTAGATCATGATTAAATCAAAAAATAGTATTTCTGACAGAGGTATTGAAATTGATCTTACTGGTCCCGATGGTAATGCATTTTATTTAATGGGTACTGCAATGACGTTAGCTCGCCAATTAGAACTAGACGGAGAATCAATTATTAACGAAATGCAATCATCAGACTATGAGCATTTATTGCAGGTGTTTGAAGAAAATTTTGGAAACGTTGTAACATTATACAGATAATTATGGAGTTTAAAGATTTAATATGGAGTAATTGGCAAGATGGTGTAGCATCATCCCCAAAATTTGATAATGGGTTTGAATTAAGTATAATTGCCGGTCCTGGTAAATACAGTTCACCTAAAGATGAAAGTAATTCGCCTGATGATTTTTCATCATTTGAAGTTGCTATTTTTAATCCCCAAGGTGATTGGGCAACTAACGAATTTTTTCCTGATCATGGCGATGATGTTATAGGATGGCAATCAAGAGAAGATATTAACAATTTAATCAAAAAAACAAATTTGGTAACAGTATGAACAAAGACGTTGTTGAACAAGTAAAAGAATATGTTTATAAAAATTATAAATCATATGAAGGTAAAGAATTAACTATCAAAGATATGGATAGCCATTTCAGAATTTATAAACACAAAGATGGCTCTCCGTTAATCCTAGGAAAGACTATAATTCAATTGGCAAAATGACAAACGAAGATCGACTAGAAGGTAGATTGTTTGACGCACATAATCGTGGATATTATGATGATGTATTAGAATTAATTCGTAAATATAAAACACAATATCCAAAAAAGTCACACTATGATTTATATGATAAGGCATTAAATGAGTGTAAACAAATTTGGTTATTAGAGTTAGATAAATTAGATCGAGATGAGTAAATCAAAAAAAATTAAGGAGATAGCAAAAAACATAGTTAAAGTAGTTAATACTACAACAAATGACTATGATGCTAGAGACCTAGTAGAACAGGAATTGTGGGATCATTATTCTGGATTGCCTAATCCGAATTGGTATAAACAAGATGACGAAAAAGAATAAAAATTCTAAATTGAATACTACTCAGTTTACCATGCAAGAGATATGGGAAGCAATGAAATCAAATGTATATAAAAATAAAAAACATTATACAAGAAAAAATAAACATAAAAATAAATAAATTATGAAAAGTTACATCAAATGGACGCCAGTACTAATAGCACTTACGGCACTACTCTACTCAGTAGGTTTAGGATTAGAAGGTCATACCGAAGAAGCATTATATTCTTCTCATTGGCCAGCAACAATGTTATTGTTTTATTTAGTAATCGATAAAATCAAAGGGTAATGAGCGTTACAATGTACATAGTAGGATTTGTTATATTCGCAGTGTATATGTATTTCACTATTTGGAATATCAATAACGGATCCAAGAAACAAGAACAAAAACCATCACAAGATTATGATGTAATGGATTTTGACGGAATGGGAAATTTTAGTAGATTCCCTAATAAAATAAAGAAATAAATTATGAGTAAATTAGTAAATATGCTTAAGATTTCTGCAGAAGCAGAGAAAGCAAAGGCTTTATTAACATTGGATCTATTGGAAAATCATCCAGCTGGAATCGGAGATCATTCAACAGACGACTTTTATAAGAATGCAGAAGAAGCACTTGCAATGTTAGCAGACGCAGATGATAAGTTAGAGGCAATAGAAAAATATTTAATGTAAATCACATTATGAAAACAAATATAGAATCAGACTACTTAAAGTTACTTAAAGACATATTAGATAACGGAGTCAATAAAGATGATAGAACAGGTACTGGGACTAGATCTATATTTGGTAGACAGATAAGACATGATATGCAAAATGGATTTCCTTTATTAACAACAAAAAGGATGCCAATAAAAATTATTGCAACTGAGTTAAAATGGTTCCTTAAAGGAGATACCAACATCAAATACCTTGTTGATAATAATTGTAATATTTGGAATGGTGATGCTTATAAGAACTATGTAATAAAAGTTAATATGCAGCCGGGTGTTCCTATTGGTGATTTTTTAACACAAGAAGAATTCATTAACAAAATTAAAACCAATGATGAGTTTGCTAAAAAGTGGGGTGAATTAGGTCCTATCTATGGTAAACAATGGAGAAGATGGGAAGAAAGTGATGAGCATATTGATGGGGAATCATATATGATGTACAATGGGATTGATCAAATTAAAAACCTAATTGAACAAATCAAAACAAACCCATACTCAAGAAGGTTAATGGTTAATGCCTGGAATGCAGGTGAATTAGATAAAATGACACTTCCACCTTGCCATTATGGATTTCAAATGTATGTTAGAGATAAGAAATATCTTTCACTAATGTGGAATCAGAGAAGTGTAGATACATTCTTAGGTCTTCCGTTTAACATTGCATCTTATGGTTTGCTGCTTGAACTTATTGCTAAAGAAGTTAATATGATTCCTGATGAGTTAATTGGTAATTTAGGAGATGTCCATTTATATTCTAATCATATTAATCAAGCAAAAGAACAATTGTCTAGACAGCCAATGAAGTTACCTAAGTTAGATATAACAAACGTCGATACTCTTAACGGGGAGTTTGACTATACTGTTCATGGATATAGTCACCATGAAACAATTAAAGCACCATTATCAAATTAATTTATAATGAAGATTAGATTTAACATAACATATAAGCTTGGAGGTAAAGTTAAAGTAATTCATATCACTCCTAGTATAGTATGGCATAGTATAAAACTACGGGATAACACTTATCAGTTTTTCCATATAAAATTTCTAATATTTTGGGTATATGTTAAACGAATTAAACGAAAACAAAAATGAGTGATAAAATAAAAAATAATTGGGATCGTGTATGTATGATTATTGCCTTACTTTATTTTATTACATTATCCTATTCTGATACATATATAACAAATGTTCATAAAAGGGAAAAAATAAAATTAGAATCAGAGTATAACTATTTAATGGAAAAGCAAAAAGAGGCATATAAAACTATTACTATACTAAGTGAAAAAATTGGTAAACTTAAAAATCAAAACAAAGATGAAGAATAAAAAACACTTAGTAGTAATAGGACATCCTGATAGGAAATCATTTTGTTACAATGGTATATTTAGTACAATCATCAGAGAGTTAGAAACTAACAATGAATCCTTTGAAATTATAGATGTATATGATGATAAACTACACAGAAATCGAGAAGACTTAATTGCAGAGTATAAAGACTTAGTTACTTGGTCAACTCATATCTATTTTATATCTCCAGTATGGTGGTTTAGAATGACACCTAAGATGGAAACATTTTTTGATGAAGTTCTTACTCCTGGGTTTGCATATAAGTTTGTACCAATAAAAGGAATGTACGCATATCCAAAACCATTCTTAAAAGATAAAAAGGTTAGAACATATATTACACATGGAGCACCTATGCTGCCGGTTGTTACTTTATATCTTAATTCAGTTAAGTTAAGATTAGTAATGGGAGTTTATACATTTGTGTTTGGGTGGAAACCATCAAGGTGGTTTAAAACAAAACAATTCTGGTCTGTACCATTTGTGTCACATGAAAAAAGACAGAAGTATTTAAAAGTAGTAAAGAAAGATATTCGCAAGGATTTAAGATGATTGAAAAAACAATAGCAATTATAGAATTTATCCATTATGATGGTAAGCATACAAGTAAGGATCATATGTACTTTGAAACTAAACTAAGAGCTGAAAGATACTTGAAAGGAAACGGTTATGAGCCTGATGATATTTCTGGATGGAAGAAGGATTATGTTTATTCAGCTAAAATCCATATGGAAACATTACACCTAGGCGATGGTGAAGAATGGCGTATCATTGATATTAAACCAAAACAAAGATGAGTGAAAAAATGATTGTAGTATTAGTTATAAGTTGGACGTTCATGTCCTTCATGTTAGTAGGATGGGTTATTAAATATGAACGGGATCGTAGAAGTCAAAAGAGAAAAAACAAAAAGAAAGAACAATGATTGATACCTTAACATACAGCTTCCTAGCTTTCATTGTTTTACTCTTTATTACAGTGTCAGTAGTAAAACTATACAAGTTATTTCCCAAATTTGGTATAACATTAGTCTGGAGCAGTTTATTCATAAAAATGTTATTCGTTATATCATATACTGTAGCAGTACGTGGATATATAGAGAACCATATAATATATGCTACATTTATTCTTATTGCAGTAATACATAGCATGGCACACACATTGGCATCACTTAAAAAAGACAAATACTTTTAATTGAAAACATATCGTTGGTCGTTCGATTCAATAACGACTCATATCTTTAATTTAGAAAGCGTCTCTAACCAAGGCGCTTTTTTTACTGTCCGAGCTAATTAGTATCCGTAGCAATCGTACGGGTACTGCAAAAAGAATCCGGGAAGGCGAAGAAAGAGAAGAACACATAGTACGCTAGTAATACTACATATTACAAGCATATAAGAAACCAAGCAATACAATACCCATATAATGCATAGAATACAGCATAAGCTATTCCTCAATATCAAGCACCGAGAACTCTAGACGATACGACTCAATGTCCCCGATTCCCAGCAATGTTAATACCGGTACCCGATTGCGTGGAGGAGTCTAGTACCCGATACCGCATCATATAGATATTGTTTATAGTACAGTATAGTTTATAGACTCAGTACCAGGTGTATGTGGTGTATGAGTGTCTAGTACTCAGAATGGAAAGGTATTAGGCTTCTTTCTGCCAGTATAACGAATTCTTATAGGGCGTAGACTCTATATCCCAAACCAGGCTAAGGCCGTATACCTGATCAGGCATCAATGTTCTTAAATGAACGGAATATGCGTATTCAGACACCAGGTTATTTTTAGACCAACACTGTGCTTTTAGGCGCCTATACGATGCTTTTAGACGTATAATTACATGTACTAGTTTTAGACGCATATATGATAAGTGGTTCTAGTTTTAGACTCATATTGCTGTATATATAGAGTGTTCTCGATGGGTTTACTTTTAGACGCATATTATTTATATTTAGGTGGTATCCGTACATTTTTAGACGAA
>Ga0181393_1000177_pt1 | contig 23154 bp, 24 predicted proteins | sample 16SPOviralmetaG_FD_130122 | JGI IMG/M metagenome (GOLD analysis project Ga0181393, IMG submission 130122) | Marine viral communities from the oligotrophic San Pedro Time Series (SPOT) site, San Pedro Channel, CA, USA - 16 SPOT_SRF_2010-10-21 | ecosystem: Environmental > Aquatic > Marine > Strait...
AAGAGATTTTTCAGATTTTAAATGGTTAAAAAATTCTGATAAAATTTTCGAAACTATAAATGATAAATCATATTTATCAAAAAGAAATATATTGAATGCTGTTATTGTTGCATTACAATCAGTTGAAGAAGATGAAGATATTATAAATAAATATATTGAAGTAAGAAATCAGTTTAATGAAAGATATAAAACAGAACGACAAAATGGCGTAGTTAATCAAAAACAAGAAAAAAATATGATCACAAGAAAAGAATTAGATGATGTAATTAATGAATATGATAGATATATAAAATATTTTAAATGTAAAACAAATAAAACTTTGTCAAAAAGAGATTATCTTCAATTACAAACTTTTGTTATATTGAAATTTTATCAAACTTATGCTTTACGTAATGATATGGTAACATTGAAATTTAGAACTAAAGCAGGTTATATGAAATCTGATAAAAATTATAATGTATATTTACCAAATGAAAGACAAATCATATTAAATGAATATAAAACTTCTGGACGATATGGAACATTAACAATTGATATTGATAAAAATATTAATAATCTTCTTAAATGTTTAATTAAACAACAGATACAAGCAGGAATTGAAAATCCTAATAAATATTTATTGATTAAAGCTAATGGTAATAATTATACTAAAGTTGAATTTAGTAATTTATTAATAAAATTTTTTAAAGATAGACTTGGAAAAAGTATTTCAACAACTATTCTTAGAAAAGTCTATTTAGAAAAATATTCAGATGTAAAAAAAGAAATGAAAAAAGACCAAGAAATAATGGGTCATTCGGCAAGTATACAGCAGTCTGTTTATATTCCGAAATAATTTTTTTTAAAATATTTTGAAACTGAATAAAAATTTTTATAGGGGTTTACTTATCCTTTTCTTCATTTTCAACATTTTCAAACAATTCAGGATATTTACTTCTTGCTGAACCTTTTTTATTATCATTATTTTTCAATAACTCAATGCACGTTTTGAATTTTTCATCTTCAAGAAATTTTTTCATTTTATCATTTCTTTTATAATATTGATATTTTGATGTAGCATTTTTTAGATCTTTATTTTTCAAATAATATTCAGATTTACTAGGAGTTTTTATTTTATAATTTTTTAAACTGTTTTTTTTATTTTTTTCAAAAAAAGATTCTGCTTCTTTCTTTAATTCAGAATCTTCTGAATTTAAATTAAATTTCATTTTATCATATCGCCTTTTGGCATATTCTCTACATAATCTTCTACGATTATTTAATTTTCTTAATTCTTCTTTAACTTTTTCTTCTGTATATTCAATTTCATTAATCATCATTGTTATATTATATATAAATATAATATTTTTAAATTCATTTTTTTATGTAATATAATTAAAAAATAAAAGCATTTAAAAAAAAAATATTTATATAATATATATAAAAATGAAAAAAAATGATTTTTCAAAAACAGAAAATAATATTAATATCTTAGATACTAATATGAGTGATGACATTACAACCTTCAAAAAAGCATTTATTGAAAATGATATTGAAATTATACCTCTGAATTTTAAAGGAATCATTAACAAACAGGGAAATTTGGATAAAAAAGTTGGATTTCCTAAAGGTTGGAAAAAATACACAAATAAGGATTATATTGAAAATGGCGATATGTTTTGTTCACGTCTTAATAGTGGTATTGCTATTAAAACTGGTAAAATAAATAATATTTCAATTGTTGATATTGATACAAAGGATGAAGATATTATTAAAAAAATATTAGAATATTTAGAAATGGAAACATTACAAGAAACTACTTGTATTGAAACACATAAAGGATATCATTTATATTTTCATTATAATGAAGAATTAAAAACAACAACTAATTTAAGACCTGATATTTTCGGAGAAGGTTCAATAGACATTCGTAATGATGGAGGAATTATTTATGCACCACCTACAAAATATTCTTGTGGAGAATTTAAAGGTAAATATCAATTTACAGGTGATTTAGATTTAGATTCATTTATTGAAGAAATTAACGGTGGAGGCTTGATTGAAGAAATATCAGAAAAATTTTTAGAATGTCAAAAAAAATCTATTAAGATTGATAAAAAGATTACGGATTTTTCTCCTCCAATTAGTCCTCCAAGTTCTGAAAAATCTGATGACGAGGATTTTGTTAATATTGAAAAACCAAAAGAAGAAAAAAAAGAAGAAAAAAAAGAATTAACATTATTTGAATTTGAAAAATTAAAAAAAACTGTTATGAATTTAAGCGATAAAAGAGCAACCAATTATGATGACTGGGTAAAGGTTGGAATGGCAATTAAAAATGAAACATTAGGGAAATATACGAATGAAGGTCGTAATTTATGGATTGAATTTTCTAAAAAATGTAATGAAAAATTTGATGAAAATTCTTGTTTAGAAAAATGGTATTCATTTAATGAAGATGGAACTTTAACAATGGGTTCAATTGTTCATTGGTTAAAAGAAGATAATCCAATTATATATGAAAAATTAGAAGATGATAATAATAAAATTTATGAAAAAATCTATTTTTCAACATTATCAGAAGTTGGAAAAACAAAAACAGGAAATCCAATATATGAAGGAATACCTAATATAAATGGAGTTGTAAAAGAAATGAATAAAAGAGTAAGGTTCGTAAAAGCAACAAATGAATATATTTTATTAGAAAGAGAACAAAACGAAGAAGGAAAATTAATTGATACTTGGTTATTAAAAAAAGGTAAAGAATTAATTGAATATTTTGATAATGAAACTTTTACAACTTATATTGAAGGAAGAGCAAAAGAGATTCATCCATTTACATTATTTAGAAAATCAAAATTAAGAAAAGAAGTTTATAAAATTGGTTTTGATCCTAAAAATAGAAGAACAGATATTTTTAATTTATTCCGTGGATTTGGTATTACTGATACAGATTGTAAAAATGCTGATAAATCAAAATGTCAACCATTATTAGACCATATTAAAAATATATGGTGTAATGGTAATGAAAAATCATATAATTATATTATGAATCTATTTGCTCATTATATTCAAAAACCGCACATTAAAAGTGGTGTAATGTTATGCCTGAAAAGTAAACAAGGTGCGGGTAAAGGAATTGTATTAGAATTTTTACATAAAATAATAGGAGAAGCACATTATTGCCAAAATTCAAATGCTAATTCATTATTTGGAAACTTTAATGGAGTATTAGAAGGAAAAATATTAGTAAATCTTGATGAGGCATTCTGGGGTGGTGATAAAGCACTTGAAGGACAAGTTAAAAATAAAGTCACAGAGAAGAAGCAATATATTAATAAGAAAAATAAAGAAGAATATTGCGTTGATGATTATAGTAATTATATTATTACAACAAATAATGATTGGTTCGCTGGTGTGGATGCTGGAGATAGACGTCATTATTGTTTAGAATTAAATAATGAATACGCAGGTATTAATACAAAGAGAATAAAAGATTATCATAAAAAAGTTAGAGATTCTTGCGTAATGTCATTTGCTAATATTTTATATACCAGAGATATTGAAGAATTCAATCCTCGTGAATTTGAGAAGACTCCTTTATTACAAGACCAAGTAGAAAGAAACTGGAATACTGCACAATCGTGGTTTCATCAAATATTACTTGATGGAGAATTCAGAAATGGAGATAATTTAGAATATGGAGGTGAACATTATAGAAGTAATATATTAAAAACTAAAGGTGAAGAAAAGTTTTTATTTTATAAAAAAGATTGGTTATTTGAAAATTATGAAAATGGAAGATATATTAAAAAAAAATTAGAAAAAAATGAATTCTTCAAAGTATTAAAAAATGATTGTTTAGGACATCTATATAAAGAATGTAAATTTGGCACTGGTTCAAGTAGAACTAAATGTATTCATTTACCTTCAATAGATATTGTACGTGAAGAATGGTGTAATCAACAAAATTTTAAATATGAATTTGATGAAGATGAATTTAATGAAGATGAATTTGATTAATTTTATTATATTTTTTCTATGTATATATAGATATAAAAAAAAGTCCAGGGTCAAACCCGAAAAAAGTTAGTTTACGAACGGTGAAGTCGACCGTTTGAAAACTTGTTTTTTTGGCATTCAAGCCTGGACTTTTTTAAAAATCATTATTTTTATTAATATTAATTAAATTTAATAATATATTCTCCGTGTGTAATCGTCAGGGGAATCTTCTTACTATAAAATTTAGGCGAGTGCTTGTAAGGTGTAACGAACATCTTATTTTTACTATATGCTTCTTTCTGCTTCTCTAATCGTTTTTCCAAAAAATGCGAATAGTTCGGATCATATTTATGTTTATGATAATATTCTCTTTGTAACTTCTTCAGTTTATCTTTATTCTTTTCATAATAACTCATTTTATATTGTCTACATTTGTCAGTAACATTATATTTTTCCATATATTTTGCCATATACTCTTTTTCATTCGTAACCATTTGTATATAATCGTAAATGATATTTACAATTATTATTTAACAAAAATCTAGTTCTAATCCTTTTCTTACATCTTCTACCATTTTCTTTAATATGATTACATCTCTTTAATGTATAGTTAATTTTTATATTATTAAATTCAAATATTAGTTCTTCTAACTCTTTAATTGTATTATTATAAACTTCCTTATAGATTTTTTCATATAATTCGGGTGGTAATTTTAATAACAATGACATTTATAATATAAAAATAAAATATTAAAAATATTAATAATGAATAATATTGAACAATATCTAGTTGCACTTTATCCAAAGTCTAAAAACTACAAATTATATTATAAAATTTATTATCAAAGATATAAGAAACGTATATTGGATTACAATAATAAAAGATATGATAAAAGATTAAATAAAGGTCAAACTAAATTTACTAGAGGCGAATTCATAATTAAATTTAATTGAAGTATATAAGACGTTAAGACTGAAAAAAATCAAAAAATAAAAAAAAAATCAAGTTCAGTTTGTCAGTCACAAAAAAATAAAACATATCCTTAATAAGATAATAGAGACTTTTTATAGAAAAAGTATCTATTCAAAAAAAACATACGAGAAAAAGAAAAAAACAAAGATAGAAAGCACAAAATCATAGAAAAGTGCCAAAAAAGAGACTTTTTCACGAAAATGTCTCTAAAAGCACAAAAACATACTTAAAGCACCTAATAATTACGTAATTATTATATTCATTATATATGTTTTTTGGGACTTTTTCGTGTTTTTTTCTCTTTCGTGGGACAATTTCGTGAAAAAGTATCATTTTAGGGACAATTTCATAAAAAAGTATCATTTTAGGGACAATTTCATAAAAAAGTGTCATTAAACTTTCTCAATGGATATAATACCTTCATTCTCAATCTTTTCAATCTTATCAATTGTATCTTTAATATCTTTAATATCTAATTCAATTGTATTTGTTCTTTCTAATATATTATTAAGAGTGTTCATTATTTCATTAAGGTTCTTGGTCATCTGTTCCATCTTCAATAATGTTCTCTCCTTTTTCTGAGGCATCTTTATTTATTTCTATATTATTTTCTTGATCTAAATTATTTTCATCATCTGACTTATAAACTGTAATTTCTTTTAATCCATTACATATCAAAGGTTTTCTTACATTAGGATAATCAGTATTAAATTTATTATTAAAAGTTGTAATTATATCTCTGTCAATATTAGGAGAACTTTCAAGTAATCGGTCATATTCTGCTCTTGATACTTTCAAAAAGTCACGACAATTTTTTCTTTTAGAATCCTTTAGTGCTAATTCAATTTGAATATTGCGAGAAAATTTAGACCAAGATAAACCACTAATACGATGTGCTTCATAGATTTCGGCATATTTTAAGAAACTCATTAATGTCCCTAATATACCGCAAAAAATATTAAGTCCTCCAACCACTGCACTGAATCCGTGCTTAAATCCAACTGGAACATAAGAATCTGCGAAGTTAGCTGTTCCTGTTAATGTTGATAAAACAATTATAGGTATAGACATATGATGATATTTCTTTTTATATTTTCGTTCTGAATAGTTATGTAACCAAGAAAAGCATTGTCCAATTTCTCCCCATTCACTAAGTAAAGATTCAATCTCATCAGACCATTTTTCAATATTTTCTTCTTCAATATCTCTAGGAGTTTTCAAATCTTGTATATCCATTTAATTTAATTTAACAAAATTTTATAACGTGAATTTCTTTATTTAGTCTAAATTTTAATTGGTCTTTTGGAACTCTTCTTTTTCTTGGATTTGAATTTTCATAATAATATTCTTTTTGGTATTTTAAAATCTTATCTTTATTTCTAAGATAATATTGTTTTGAATAACACTTTTGACATTTACATTCTTTATCACAGTTCATATATTTATTTATTATATTTTTTATTTGTTTTTGATTTAGTTTTTTCCTTTTTTTGTTCAAACATTTTTTTATTACTTATTTTTTTTGGATTCTTCTTTTTCTGAACCATTTTATCCATTTTATCCATTAATGGATTATGTTCAGGTTTATTATACATACAATATGCACACGGTCTTTTATCTACCATTTTTAATATTTTAAAAGAATAAAATAAAATAAATAAATCTTTTATTATCTTAAATAATGAGTTTAATACTAGCAACACAAGATGAAGCAGATATGCCATATAGTTTTATTAATCATTTTCAAAATACAATTGAAATAAAACCTAATTCTTCAATTGCCTTAAATCACGTAACAGTAAACAGAGAATTCTTATTAGATTTTGATGAAGATAAGGTTTTTATGGTTTCACATTCACGAGCATTACCTGCAGAGATTCCTCTTAGAATGTCCTCAATAGATCCTGCACTCGCAGCAAAAACAGAGACGTTATCAGACACTGATTTATTACCCTTTGTTCATTACCCACAACCTGTAATTATTCCTAAGGGACAATATGGAATTGAAAGTTTTAGAAAAATGCTTGAATTCCGCTTAAATAATCCTTCTTCTCGATATGGAGGTGATTATTGGGTTACAGGTGATTGGACTGTATCCCCAATTGAAAATTCTACAACTAAAGCAACGATTGGATTTAATTTTGATTGGGATTCAACAACTAATCACGTTTCTTCATTAGTTCCAGCCAATGATGAAGTTATTAATTTTCAACAAACTTTTGTTAAGAATTTTACTTATGCAGCAGGTGTTTTTACAAATACTGGAGCAGGTGCGATATATGATTCTTGCGGAGTTGTTAATAGATTTATGTCAACAAACGACGGAGAATTTATTTTTGATGGACAAGCGATTACGAAAAATGCCATTGTAGGTTTATCAAGATATACTGATGGAAATTATTTTCAACAATTTGGAGAAAATACCGACTCTTACTTTATGGGTTTTAAACCTCTTGAATTTGGAGCAGATTACGATAGTTTTACAAAAGGTTGTGATTTTTTTGATTATTGTCTTAGATTTAATGACAGTAATGAAGTTGAATTATATCAATTAACTTCTAATACTGATGAATTTGCGAATTATGATGGTTGGGTTTGTGGAATGGAAAAAGTTGATTATTCCACTGACCCGAAAGGAACAGGTAATGGAGCAGTTGTTACCAATGGAGCAAAACATCATTATAAATTTATAGTATCAGGTGAAGATGTAAGCGTTCAGTTTTCTACTGATAACGGAGCAACATTCAGTAATTTGTCAACTGGACAGTTAAAACCACTTAATAATTATACTTGTCAACTTGTACCAAAAATAACAATGAAAGAAGCAGGGGAAAAAGTTACTATTACGGGTTATAATCCTGTAGCAGTAAAACATAACCCAGTAAGACCTTTTAAGAATCCTTTACAGGTCGCAAATCAGGATGACAAAATAATTATAAATGATGTTAATCATTTTTGGGGTTTTATGTGGTTGAATAAATTTCCTCGTCTTGTTGTTGACCCTGATACTGATGAAGAAATTGATTTAGGTACGGATTGTTTTATGAGAGAGAATTTACATAATTATTTACCGATGAGAATGATTGACCCTGACCTTGATGCTACACTCGCAATGCCTGTAGGTATTCAATATACTACAACTACTATACTTGAGGAATTACCAATTCAATGGTGGGCATTTAATTTTACTGCTCCAAATGTTTGGGATTATAATTTTCAAAAAACACTTTCTGGAAAAGAATTTATATTTGAAGGTGGTAATAATATTATTGCCTTTGATGTTACTGGACGGTTTTTCAATTGTAGAGCAACAATTAATAATGCTTTAGGAATTCCAAGACCTTTTTTCCACGATGTTGAACATATTAGATTGCTTCCAAGTCCCGCAGATGTTGCACGGATTGTAGCGAATAAGGATTTTTCAACAACTTCAAATGATATTTTATATTTGAGGTTAAACGTAGGAGACATATTAACTGGAAATGGTGCGACGAATTCACTCTCAAGAATTATATCTCCAATCGTGGCAACTGGAGAGAACACCAATGAATCAGGAATTAGAACTTATCTTCCAACAGAAAGAATGTATTTGAAACTTAATAATACTGCTAGTATTTATATGGATTCAATCCGTGTTGAGATTGTGACCGATAGAGAACAATGGGCAAAAGAATTAGGAGGAACTACCTCGTGCAGTTTCCATATTGTTGAAAATAAAGACCTTAAATAAACTTTTTAAAAAAAAGTTTTAACAAAAAATTCTTTTTATTTTAAAATTTTTTTAAAAAATATATATAGATAATCTATATATATGGAGGATTCTGATGATGAAATGCTAATGCCTGAAATTATTGTAGATGAAACTTTTGAACCTGAACCCGAACCAATGGAGGTTGAAGAAGAGGAAATTATTGAACAACCTAAGCGAGACATAAAACACGAAGATATTTTTAAAGACGAAGAACCTAAAGTTCCTAAAATTCAACCAGTACCAAAAGTCGTAGAAAAAGTTAATGAAGAAACTGGAGAAGAAAATGAAAATTTTATTTATGAGTCTGATGATGAAGAACCTAAGGAATATGTAAATGGTGATAAACGAAAAGATGGAAAAGTTTATTATAATGGAAAATGGAAATCTCAAAAACAATTAGATCATTTGAAAAAGATGAGAGAAAAAAGATGGGAAAACCAACCAAAGAAAAAAGAACCTAAACAAGTTATGGACGAATCAATGATTGAACAAATAGCATTAAAAACAATTACAGAATATAAAAAACAACGTAGAGCAAAGAAACTTAAATTAAAAGAAGAAGAAGAAGCTAAGAAAAAGGTTGTTATTAAAGAAGAAAAAAATGTTGAAAAAGTTATTGAAAAACCTAAATTAACAAGACAAGTTTCTAAACCAATTCATAATATTATTTATAATGATGATGAATTAAAATATTCTGATTGTTTTTAAAAAACTATTATTAAAATAATATGTTATTATATAAATAAATGGAAGCACCAAAAATTACACCAATTAAACCTCCAAAAGATGAAAAGAAATATAAAAAAGTTCACCCTAACCTATTTAGCAGTCCATATGTTGCCGGGATATTTGCACCACGACAGACGGGTAAGAGTACATTGATTTCGTGGCTTCTTCTCCACGATGACGCACTCGGACAGGATTATTACTCAGAAAATGGAGTTTATATTTTTAGTCCAACTTGTGAGCAAGATACAACATCAAGATTTTTATTAGAACGATTTAACTGTGATACAATGTATTCAGATGCTAAACTACAGAAGATTATTGATAAACAAAAAACATATAAGAAAAATGAGATGCCTCATATATGCGTAGTTTTTGATGATTGTATTGGAGACTCATCAATGAAAAGAAATTCATTATTAAGTTCATTTGTTACGAAAAGTCGTCATTTTAACGCAGATATTATTATTAGTCTTCAACACTTTAAATGTATGCCTTCAGTCACTAGACAAAATGTAACTGATTTAATGATTGGTTTTCCTATACCTAACAGAACGATGCTTGAAGCAATCGCAGATGAATACGGGGATAATATGGAAGGAGGAAGAGATGAATTTATTAAACTTTATGAAGAAGCAACTGGAAAGACTCGTTACAGATTTATGAATTGTAAGATGAGGGAAAATCCTATACACATATATACGGATTTTGAAAAGAAAATATATCCTAAATAAAATATTATTATAATTAAAATGTTGTATTATTTATTACAAAATTTAATGATTAAAAGTCCTTATGATGAAAATGGTTGTTGTAATAGTTGTGGTTATACGTGGTGTGAAACTTTAAATGAATGTGTAAGACTCTGGGAGACTTACTGTGAATCTTATGAAAATGGTCATTAATTTATTCGTGAATTCTATATCTTGAAAAATGAAAAGCATTAATGAATTTTAATAAATAATAAATAGAATTCAATATGAATGTATCTAAATATGAAATATTATTAGGTTTTCCTTTTGATGTCATCATATATATAATTAAAAAAAAATATTTATATTATTTTTTTGTTAAAACTTTTTTTTAAAAAGTTTATTATTTTAAATTAAATCTTTTTTTATAATCACGTATTGAACCTTTTAAAGTTGGTTTATTCCAAAGAATCCAACGACTTAATGCTCCTGCAGTCATTGGAGCGTTCCAATTTTCACGTTTTTGATGACGTTTTAAATAACGTTCTTTTCTTTCTTTATCTTTATTTATTGTAAAATCTGACATTCCTTTAGATCCAAAATGTGTTGTTTTGATTCTTTTATTATTATCATCAAAAAATATTGCCATATATTTTTTATTCTTATTTGTAGATGGTTTTATTTCAACTTTCATTTATAAATAAATAAAATTTTTTTATAAAAAAATCTTTTATTTAATTAAATAAATATGTCAGACTATTCGTCACAATACGCTTCATTGATAAATTCACAGAATGATAATTTAGGAAATATTGCTTCTCAAAATCAAGCAGACTTTATAGACAGTTCTAATAAGATTTTACAGGACGCAAAGAATAAACAAGATAAAATTGATAAATTACACCAAAGTGAACAACTTGGATTATTACCAGAAGCAATTAAAGATTCAGATTATACTGATACCGCTGTTTTTGGATTGAAAACCACATTAGATCTTGGAAGTAATTTAAAAAGTGTAGGAAAAGCAAGAAGAGAGGCAAAGGTCGCAAGAGATGGATTGAGAACAACTCCATTTTTAGAGAATGCCGATGATTCTGAAGTTTTTCTTCTTAATCCTAGTAGTTCTGCTTCTATTGCGTCAACTGCTTCTCAAGATGCTGCTAAAGTTGCTGCTAAAACCGCAACAGTAGGGACAGACCAAGCAGGATTTGGAACAAAACTTTATAGAACTGCGAGAGATTCATCTATTGGACAAAAAATATCTCAATTTGGTTCAGACACTGTTCAAGGTGCTAAAGATATTGGGCAAGGTTTAAAAACTGCTGAGAATGTAGGAGAAGCATTAACAAAAGAAGTCGGAGAGAGTGTTTCTATAGCAGGAAAAGCCTTAGAAAAATTAGCACCAGTAGCAGACATTGCGAGTGGAGGTTTAAACATTGGAGAAGATGTTGATGGTTTAATAAAAGGTAAATCATTAAAGGAAGCGATGGGTGATAATTCTGAAGAAAGATGGTCTAACGCACTGGGAATTGCGGGTAGTGCATTAACATTTATTCCAGGAGCTGATTTAGTAGGCGGTTTACTTGATATTACTTCAGGAGTCTTAGATTTTTTTGGTGAAAAAGACGAAGCAGAAGATAAAGATGCTAAAGCAAATAAAAAGATAACAGATATACAAAATCAAGCAACACCTTTAATGGCAACTCCTATTAGTACTCCAGGAATGGCATCTTTAGGAATAATTAGTAATTACTCAAAACCTCAACAAACATTAATTCAGGGTTCAGGTGCTTTTTAGAAAGTTTTGTTTTTTTAAAAAGTTTTTCTAAAAAGTTTTTTTCTTTATTTAATTTCTTTTTTTATTTTAAATAATATGTCATTCTTTCAAAGCGATGAAAAAATTCCATTAAATCAAAAATCCCTAACTTTCAATTCTTCCAATGGTCTTAGTTATCAGGAAGGAAATAAGATTATTATTGAGATTCCACCTGAAACGTGCGAATTTTTTGACCCGTCACAGAGTTATTTAAATTTTGATGTAAAAATTAACACTAATACACCAACGAAGAATTATTTAATACAATTAGATTCATATCTTGGAGCACAGGTTTTACTTCGTGATATTAGAGCATACAATTTACAGGGTGTACTTCTTGAGGAGATGGTAAACGTAAATGTATTAAGTAATATTATGTGTCAGTATTCTGATACAAAGAATAATCAGAATAAACACGGTTTAACTACTGGCGAAGTTTTACACAATCCTGAACAAAGAACTTGGGCGGCAAAAGATACTAGAGTTGAAAAAAGTCGTGAAACCAATACTCAATACAATCCTTATTTTACTAAAGACGCTACAGGTAATGCGACATTTAATACTGTTCCTATTTGTCTTAAACTTCCCCTTGGAATTATGCAGAGTAAACGTATATGGGCAAATGGTATATTTGGGGGTTTACGATTAGAAATAATTCTTGAGGATAAAGAAAAATGCTTAAAATTATTTAGAAATGCTTCTCCAGGTGCTATGGCAAACGCCAATGAACCCGACGCAGTGAGTTCGTATTATCTTCCTGTTCTAGACCACGTAGGAGCAAATAAACAGGCGTCAGGTTTTGCTAAGGCGGCAGGTAAACAGACTCAAATATTTTTAGGTTGGAAAAATAATCAGTGTGCGACTCAGTATCGTTGTCCTTTTTGTGTGGGTGAAGTCGTAAATATCGCAGATACTGCTGCTGGGAAAGTTTCGGGAACTATTACCTCTATTGATTGGATTGATATAGGAGCAGGAGTTGAACAAATAAGATTAACAGTTGATTCAATGGCTGCTCCTGTAAATGCTGATATTGCTGCGGGAACTGTTGTTTATTCTACTGGATTTATAGAAAGAGTTAATGATCCTGATTATACTGTAAGTAATGTAAATATGGTTATTCAACAGGTAATGCCTGAAGCGTCTTATATTTCTGCGATGGAAAAAGCAATGAAAGAGAATGGGGGATTAGTTTATGATTGTCATTGTTGGCAAAATTACCGTCACTCTGTTGCTTCGTCTGAGGTCACTACAACGGCAAATCTCAATATTCTTCAAAGAATGGCGAAGGCTTTGATGATTGCTCCTGTATCTCCTACTTCTCTTGCTCTTGCTGATTCTGTTAAAGAATATGGCGGTCATAGAACTGGTATTAGTGGTATTATGGATACAGTTGAAGAATTCCAATTTTATTATTCTGAGAAATTTCAACCAAATGAAAGTATAGGCACTGATAAGGTTCAAAGTGCTTTAGACATTTATAATGCGGAATATCTCGCTGAATTAACTAAATGTTTAGCATTTTTTGGAGTTCCACCAAGTCATACATTACTTAACATTAAAACTAATATGGTTTATCCTCGTGCATTAGCATTAATGAATCAGGTTGTTAATTTAACTGAAGGTGATTTCCAAGCGATTGTTACATATACTAATCCTACTGCTGCGAAGTTGTTCAATTGCTGGGTTGCTGGTGTTCGTCGGTTTAAGGCGACTCCTGAAGGTGTTGTAGTAACTTACTAAACAAACAAACTTTTTAAAAAAAGTTTTAACAAAAATATTTTTTTGATTAAACTTTTTTTTTCTAAAAAGTTTTTTTCTTTATTTAATTTCTTTTTTTATTTTAAATAATAATGAGTTCTGAATACATCAACATTATACCGTCAAACAATCCTGTTAATAATACTTTTTCATTTTCTGAAGGTCAGAATTTGATTAATTTCATAATTCCACAACAGGCGAATCGTTTAGTTGGTTCTTCTATTAGATTATGTGGACGTATCAGTGTCACAGGTGCTGCCGCACAGGAATTCAATTTGAATCCTCGTGTTGCTTTACTTTCATTAATTGATACTGTTTCAATCTCTAGTCAAATGACTGGTCAAAATATTGAAACAATTAAATTTTATCCAAGATTTTTAGCCAGTCTATTTTCAACAATTAATTCTGAAGAAGATATTTCTTCGTTTATGAATGTTACTAGAGCGTCCACTGGTTCATTTGGTGAAGCAATTGATGGAGTAGGGCGTACCAGTGTAGATGCTGCTAATTTACAAGATTTTAGTTTTACTCTTCCTACAGGTTTATTTTTATCTGGACTTGGTATTCCATTAGATAAAGTTGGGGGACTTTTTATTTCACTGACCTTGTCCAGTGATCAAACAGTTTTCAGAGCGGACGCTGCTAAAGCACCTGTATACTCTCTTACAGATGTTCACTTATCAGGATTAATTAACTTTGGTTCTACTACTGGTGATGAAATGACCTACAATTCTATTACTTCGTATTATGGAGTTGTTAATGGTGCTTTTGGAACTTTACAATATAATTTAGGTTTATCTAAAGTTCTTGGTGCTTTTGTAAATTTCTTACCTTCGGAGATGGTCAATACTTATACATATGATGGACAGAGGACATTACCTCTAATGAGTAATGCTACTACGCCGTGCAAACCTGAAGAAGTTAATTTCTTAAAAGGTGGTGTTCGTTATCCTCTTGACTATGCTCTACGTGATAATTTCACTGCTTCGCAAACTCTATTCAATTCTCAGATTATGAAAAATTATATGAATTCTGTTAAGAAGTTTAATTCTATTGGAAGAACTGATATTTCACCAAATAATAGTAATTTAGTTCGGACATATGCCACTACTGAAGATGGTCTTGAAGGTGATGTTGTCTATGGTATTGGATGTCGTTTTGATGCGACTTCAGATTCTGGAGTGTCATTTCTTGGAGATACATTTGGAGTTAATGTTTCCAGTGATTTGAATACAAATTATAATAATAGTGCTTATTTATTTGTTCATCATAAAAATACTTTAGTATTTGGAAAAGATGGATTAAAAGTTCTAAACTAAATAAACTTTTTAAAAAAAAGTTTTTTAACAAAAATAAACTTTTTAACAAAAATGTTTTTTTATTAAAATAATTTTTTCTTTATTTAATTTCTTTTTTTATTTTAAATAATATGAGTTCTCAACCATTACAGAATTATACAAAAACTTTATCTCCTCCGATTGCTTCGGATGATGTTAAAAGATGTACTAAACGTGAAACACCTGATTTACTCAAGATAAATTGTAAAAATTTCAATGAAAATCAGATAGTGGACACATCGTTTACAACGCCCGTTATTAGCGGTTCTGATTACGCTCAATTCACTTTAGATAGGGGTCGTGGTATTTTACATTCAAATTCCCATATCCTATTAGGTCTCAGAAAAGTAGATGCTGCAAAAAATGCTGATGATGGAAAAGTTTTCTTTCCAACAACTGCGGGGATCTTCAGTCAGTTAGATCGTTGCGTTCTCCGCAGTGGTACTAACGTAATTCAAGAAATTCGGGATGCTTCACATTACTATACTATGAAGGCACAGATGGATACTAATGAAGATATTAAAAATCGTTATGTTGTTACTGAGGGTCGTATGGGTGCTTATGAAGCAGTAACTGATGTTGTAAATGTTGGAGGTGTTGTTTCAAACGGTTCTGAATTTAAATCTCAGTTATTTGTTGACAATGGTCTTGAAAATACTGAAGTATATACGCCAAATGCTGCGAAAAATGAAAATGTTGTAACTGACCATAATAAATTGGTTCGTGGTGTTCAGGTATTAAATAACGGTTCTGAATTTGCTATTCCGTTAGCCACGTTATTTCCCTGTCTCCGCCAATTTTCTCTTCCGCTTTTTCTTACGGAAGAACCTATTATCATAGAACTCTACTTTACGGGTTCTGGTAATAAAAATGTTTCGTATTCTAGTGGTTCTCCTGGTACTGATTTATATGAGATAGATCCAAGCGTTACACAGATGATGGCGGATTACATTAATTATTCGGAAGAAATAATGAGCGAATTTAGAGAAAAGAATCAATCAATGGCACTAAATTTTACGGATTATCATCTTGTTAAATCTAATAATAATTTTAATACAACTCCTACTTACACAACGAGTTTAGGAGGTTCTGGAAAAGTGATTGATGATATATTTATATCTTACAGTGATATTGATTCAGTAAATAATGCTAAATCATTACTTAATAGTTATAAATCTGAAGACATTGTTTCTGGTGCTGCAAAATCTCAGGTTGCTGTGAATCTTAGAGTTAATGACCGCAATTTATTCCCTGTAGATGTAACCAATATATCGGAACAATATCAGAATTTATTATTGGCAGAAGGATTACCTTATAATATATCTGGAACTGATTATGCTAAAGGTGCTTTTGGAACTGATTATTCAACACGTTTTACCATTGAACTTTACAATAGTAGAACTGAATTAGAAGGTCAGAGACGTTATATGGGAATTCGTAATAGTAGAGTTGAGGAACGAATTAACAATAATGGAATTGATTTAGTTCTTAGAACTACTAATGGTAACGCTGTAAATAGTGTTGTTCGTGCTTATGTCGGTATTCGTAAAGCATTAGTATTTAGAGGTGGTAGATTTTTCACTATGGATACTTAAAATGAAAAAGTCCAACCTTAAATACATAAAATATTATTTTATAAACGGTCATTTTCACCGTTTAAAAACTTTTTAAATCGGGGTTAGACCCTGGACTTTTTTAAATAATAATAAAAATCTTTTAAATTTTGTTTTTAAAATTAAATCTTTTTTAAATATAAATGAGTTCAACAGAATTTACATTTATTGAATGTTCTTCAGAAAGTGCTTTTGAAATTAATGAAGAAAATAATAAATTCATTACAAGAGTTGACGGAGGTATTGTCATTCCTGAAAACAGTAGAATAACTGTTGAGAATGCTTTTATTAATGTATTAGGAGCAGATTCAGATGTTATTGAATTAACTGGTCGTAAAATTGGAGATAATAAATTTTTTACTTATGATAATGCAACAAGTTTATATGCTCAACGAACATCAGAAGTTTTTGATAATAAAGTAACATTGATGTTAGAATATTATAAAAATGATGATATGAATTATTGTTTTCCTGCGAATTATCCTTATTATAATTATGAAGGTGATTATCCAACAATGACAGTCGGAAAAGAAAATTATCAGTATCAATTAACTCCTAAAGGATTACATAAAATTGACGCAACTAATGGAATTTTATTTGATGAAGTTGAACAAGGAGTTAATTCTTCAACTGATATAGGGGTTTTTGGTTATAATTTTCCTCACGATAATAAACGTTATACAATATGTGGAAGAGATGAATTTACTCGTTATAATAATAGTAGTGCTTTTAATGGCGTGGTTAGAAATGGTAGAACTTATGCTAGAGATACTTCTTATTATGATTATTCTGTTTATCATAAACCCTTAGAAATAACTGTTACACAAGGACAGAATACCGCATCAAGTGTGGCTGAGCAAATATCACAGCAATTAACTAAAATATCAGAACCAGAGATTTTAACAGGTTTTGCGTGGGGTGCTGAACCTGCTAAAGTAACTACACCTTGGACTGCCCTTTCAGAAGTTCAATATTCCACAGTTATGAGTAATCCAACGTTTTCATTAATTCAATGCGGTAATAGACGTTCATTTTGGAAAGGTGCTAATTATAATTTTTTTGAAGCAACTGTTGCTAATACAAATGATGAACAAGATTCTTATCAAGATAATTTTGAATTCATAGGAATTTATGATCCTGATGTTTTTATTACTGGAAGATTAGCAAATTTAGATAGTAATTTCGCAGATAAAGGACATATTCATTATATAACTACAACTGTTCCTGCTACTCCGAATGCAACATTACTTGAATTAGAAACAAGTATTCCATATGATGAAGATATTTTAAGAACATATCACAATTTATTTGAATTCCAAGTAGCAAATCCTGATTTTTGGAAGAATTTTGTAGTAAAAATGCTTAATGGAGTTCAAGCAGAAAATCTGACACCCAAAAATAGCGTTTTCTTACATATGGATACTGCTGATATTACAACTTCTACTTTAGATGCTTATTATAAAAAAACTTTTGGTTCTGATAAACCGAATGCTTCAGGAGGTGGCGGAACATTTAATCAAGAAATGACTAACGCTATTTATTTAAAATATGAACCTCAATATAAAGATGTATTTGGAGAAAATCTTGCTTTTGGAGTATTTAAAAGACGAGACGTAGGAACACCCGCAGGAACTAAATCATATTGTAATATCTCTGTATACTTTGAATTAAGCGGAGGAGGATTTTCTCAATTTTATGATTTTCCATTGAGTGCTAATACTGCTGAACCTGATACTCTTGATGGATTACCACCTTTCGCAGTTCCTTTAAATATTAGACGTATAGGCTGGGATCGTCATTTCAGCGGGTTAGGCAATCAATCAATAATATTATATAATGGTTTAATTGGTGAATCTAACTTACAAGTTAATGTTGCTGGTACAGATAACGCAGGTACTTTAGGTGCATTCACACCACAACATATTTATAGAAATTCATATTTAGATCAATTAACAGGAACAGAATTTTTTTATGATACTGCAATTAATAAAATGTATGTTGGTTCTGATTCTTGTCAATTAGGTTTTGATTTAAACGAATCAAGGTTTATTTTTAGTAATTTTCATACTCCTAGAAGTGAAAATAATATTGGAATTAGTGGTTTTGATAGTTCAGTAATGGAAGATATACCTGTACAAACAACAGGACAAGAAGCAATATTTTATCCTAGTGCCAAAAGAACTACAATACGAGAACAAATTGAAATACCTTTACAAGCAAATCCAAATGCTAATACTCCGATATATCAAATATCGCCTTCTGATTTAGCAGAAGATACAAATTCAATTTATGGATTAGTTAATTTAAAAGCAGGTAATGGTGATGGTATGAAAACAAATACTGTTTTTGATTCTATGACAGGTTGCTATATTGCTTCTTTTGGAATTGATGAAGATACTTATAAAGGTTCATTGTTTGAAATATTAGGATTTTCATTTAATCAAATTAAATCTTATATGGGAACTGATTTTTCAACTCATTTTCCTTTAAATAGAAATGCTAGAAAATTAAATCAAGGTGTTAATATTACAGATGTTATTGAATATCCTTTTACAACAAATGCGGATATTCAAGCAAATGAAATTAGAACTTGGAGAACAAATCCTTTTGGACTTTCATATTTTAATACATTAACTCCACCTTCAAATATGAGAGTTATTAAAGGTTCTGCTCCTGCGAAAGCAACACACGTAGTTACATATACTTCTCAAGACCTTGTTAAGAAATATGAAGTGACTCAAAATCAAACATCTACACAAATGTTTGCGGAAAGATTAGCAAGTAAAACATTAATTCCATTTTATCAAATTAGGAGTGATATATTACAAGACCAATTTCAATATTTTGGTGGTAATCAAAATACGAGTGGTCGTTTGCCTTGTGTAACAATGGTTAATAAATCGGAACCTGGCGCAGATTATTATTCTCAAAGTTCGTCAGGAATTGAATATATTATTAAAAAAAGATTAGTAATAAATAACATCGTAACTGAAATATATGATAATGTGGGAAGACTTGCTAAGAATGTTTCTCCTTTTAGTTCTATTATTTATAGAATTGAAAAAATGTATAATCCTCCTGCTCAAAGTATTCCATTTTCTACAATTTTAGAAATGGAAGATGCACAATTAGAAAAAGAAAATGAAAAGAAAAAAAAATAATTAATAAAAATAAAATGGTTGAAAAAGTTAAAATAACTTATAAAGGTGAATCTCGAAATGTTCCAAAAAATTATGTTGAAGGATTAAAAGGATATGAGAGACAAAAACAAATAAAATCAATATTTGAAGGAAAAAAAAGACCAATGACAAAATTCAAATCAAAAGAAAGTTCTTGGACTCAAAAATTTAATAAAAAATATGGTGAACAATTAGCAAAAATGAAAGGTGGTAAAAGTAAAAGAAATATTGCGAAAGTTACAGGTATACCTTATAAAGCACTTGATGAAGTTTTTAAAAAGGGTGAAGGTGCTTATTATAGTGCTGGTTCTCGTCCGAATCAATCTCCACAGAGTTGGGCTTATGCCAGAGTATATTCTTATATTCTTGGTGGAAATGCACGTAAGGTTGATAAATCAATTACAGAAAAATATAATGTTAAATTTCCAAAATAAAATTATATCTTTTTTTTTTAGTATTTTATATTAAATAATATGTCAGATTTAAAACATCGAACTTTACCTGAACTTAAATCTTTTGTAAAAAAATATAAAGAACATTTTAAATTAAATGTTTCAAAAATAAAAAAAGATGAACTTTTAAAAAGAATTGATAATGGAATGTTGAAAGCAATTAATCCTGCTTTACAAAAAGGATTAAAAGAAGAATATGAAAGACTTAGACAAGCTAAGGATAAAAAAGCAGTTTCAAAACCAAAAGAAAAAAATATTGAACAAACTTTAAAAGAACATTCAAAACATCATACTAAAAAGCATATGGATATTATGAAAAAAGAAATTAAAAAAGGTAAAACCTTTAATGAAGCACATAAAACCGCACTAAAAAAAGAGTTGATTACAAAAGGTGAACCTCCACCAATGATTAAGAAAGTAATAAAAAAAATTAAAATAAATAAGAAAGAAGAACCTAAACCAAAGAAAGAAGAACCTAAACCAAAGAAAGAAGAACCTAAACCAAAGAAAGAAGAACCTAAAAGCGATTTTCAAAGTAAAGTAAATGAAGTTTTCAAAGTTCTAAAATTAAATAACGAATGGAGGAAAAAAGAGGAAACTAATCCTGATGGGTCATTAAGAGAAGGAGCGAGAAGAAATGAAATTTTTGAATCTCAAGACTACGAAAAAGAAATATTGAGAAGACTTGTTAAGGGATATTCTTCAAGATGGAAATATATCCCTAGTAAAAATATAATTCAACGTGTTAATAGTAAGGTGCTGCCCAGTGGAAATAAATCTTTTGCTAAACAAAATATAATTGAAATAACAAAAACAGATTTAGATAAAATGAAAAAAGATTTTATTTTACCACCTAAACCTGCTTTTTTAAGTGAAGAAGAACCTAAACCGAAACCAGAACCTAAACCGAAACCAGAACCTAAGAAGAAAGCAGAACCTAAAAAGAAAGCACAACCAAGAAAAATAATTAGAGAAAGTGTAACAGGAAATCTTGATAAAGGAGTAAAAAGAGTAAAAAAAGATTTAACCCCTATTATTGATAAAAGAGTATTAATAGGAGAAAATAATTATACTGAGGACTATAATAATTTAAATAGTTGGTTTAAAAAAAATGAAAAAAAGAAAATCATATATCCATTAGAATTAACATCATTTTTTCCTAATAAATTTAATGATGAAAATTATGAAGCAGTTATAGGAAGTGTAAGGGGTTTTATAGAAATATACGCCGTAATAGGTCAAGATATAATTAATAATAATGATTTAAATTTAAAAATGATGAGAAATTGGGATAAAGCACCTAAGAAAATGAAAAAAAAATATGTTGATAATTTAGGAAGAGATGCAAAAAAAGAAGGTATGATAGATATTACAACTAGATTAGCAGGTGCTATAAAACCAAAAAACTAGAGGGAAAATCTGACGCCCCAAAGAAAGAAACTTCAAAATGTGATTTTGACAAACAATATTTAAATGTTCCTTCTGATTATGTTACAGGTGGTAATATTATTTATTTTGACCCTGTTAAAAACATTAAATTAGAGTTCTTTACGAAGAATCCTAAATTTGCTCCTGACACTATAAGACTGGATTATATGAGTTCTAGAGAAATGGATTCAAAAGACCCCGCACCAAAGGGGGCAACTCGTGGAGCATTATGTGGAGTGTTACAAGAATTAGTTAAAAGAAAAATAGTAACTAAAAATGGAACTATTGATCTAATTGCTGGTAAAGTTCGTGTAAAAGGTGTTAAACACAGTCTTAAAAAACTAAAAGCAATGTATGTGAGTATGGGTTTTAAGAAAACTGAAGGAATCAATACTTATGAACAAAAAATAGGAGATTTTATGAAATGGTGTAAATCAAAATATCCTGATTGTATTGAATAAACTTTTTAGAAAAAAGTTTTAACAAAAATATTTTTTTTAACAAATCTTTTTTCAAATCTTTTTTCTTAAAAGATTATATAATGAGTTACATCAATATAATTAATCAAAAAATATTAGAAGTAAATGAAAAAATAAATAAATTACCAAAAGAAGAATTTTTAAAATGTGCTGTAAATCATCAGAGAATGTCATCTTGTGAAAAAAACTCTGATAATGTTTTAATTGGTAAATCTAGAATAAAAAATGGAGGAAATGGGATTTTTGCAAAAAAAGATTTTGCTGCTGGTGATATTATTTGTTTATATCAACCTTACATAATTGTTGATAAAAAAAATAAAAAAGTAATGTCATTAAATAAAGAAAATTACTCTTGGAATTCAATAATTGATAAATATGGTGATTATATGTTAAATTTAGAAAATGATGTATCAGTTTTTGGAAATCCTGATTTTTCAAAGAATAAGGATTATTTAGGGCATATGCCAAATGATAGAGGATATTCACCTTTTAAAATTTATAATGAAAATTTCAATAATGGATTTTTTTCATTCCTTTATTTAATAGCATCAAAACCAATTAAAAAAAATTCTGAAATATTTATATCTTATGGACGTGATTATTGGTATAAACCGCATAAATCAATACCAGGAGGAACTTCAAGACATTTATATATTAAAAAAAATATTAGAAAATAATAAAATTTAATTATTATTTTTAAAATATATGTTTATATATATAAAATATGGTAAAAGAGTATGAAAATCTTGAAAATCATCTAAGAAAATTTAAACCAAATGTAAGACTGATAACGATTGAGTCTTATATTTCATATTTACAAAACTTACATTCGTCTTTAAATGGAAAAAGAGATTTTTCAGATTTTAAATGGTTAAAAAATTCTGATAAAATTTTCGAAACTATAAATGATAAATCATATTTATCAAAAAGAAATATATTGAATGCTGTTATTGTTGCATTACAATCAGT
>Ga0181393_1000180_pt1 | contig 23024 bp, 24 predicted proteins | sample 16SPOviralmetaG_FD_130122 | JGI IMG/M metagenome (GOLD analysis project Ga0181393, IMG submission 130122) | Marine viral communities from the oligotrophic San Pedro Time Series (SPOT) site, San Pedro Channel, CA, USA - 16 SPOT_SRF_2010-10-21 | ecosystem: Environmental > Aquatic > Marine > Strait...
GTATCAAGCAATGATACCAAAGGTTTATGTTTTTTCCATCTAATAATTATAAATTCTCTGAAACCAATTTGGTTTAAGGAAATAAAAACATATATATTAATGAGTGAAATAAATAAAAAAATGAAAACTTTTAGTCCTATGTCAAAATATGAAAAGGATAAACAAAAAAGAATGGTTGTTGAATATATCAACGATAAATTTAATAAAATTGGAGGAATTAATAAATATTCCAATGGAACAAACGGAGATTATTTTATGAGAAATGTAAAAAATGGAATTAATTTTTATTGTAAAAACATCTATCTTTCAAAAGAATTACGAAAATTAAAATCTTTTGGTATGTTTAATTTTAATAAAATTGAATTTGCTGATGAAGGTCTTGAAATAAAAGATGAAATTAATGAAATTGTAGAAAATGTAGATGACTTTATTGAAGGTGAAACAATTGTTTATACACCACCATCACAACTTCCACCACCACCAAGTGAATGGCTTGAAGATGAAGAAAAAATAGTAGAAATTCCAGAAGAAAAACAAGATGAATGGTATTTAACACCAAAAACAAAAAATTTAATGTTTAATCATAGTGTGATGGCTATATATAAAGAAAGATTACAAGATAAGAAATTAATTGAAAAATATATGTTATCTGAATGTGTAGGAGAAATATATTTACAAGATGAGGCTCTTGACTATATAAGTGAATTATACGATATTCCTCATACATACCGTAAGGAAGTAGATAAATCTTATAATAAAAAATTACCATATATTCAAGTAAAATTTACTAAAGACCACAAAAAAGTAAGAATTGGTTATTTAAAACAATTTAAAACTCATTGGGATAAAATTGATAAACTTGATAATACACCATTTGTAATTGTAGATTGGAAAGTTAAAATGTTTCCACTTTTAAAAAATATTCATCTTAAATAAATGTTAAATCTTTTTCCAAATTCATTTTATAACAAAAATAAAAACTCGCAAAAGGTGGGGTATAATTTTTATTACTACTATTAAGATGTTTAAATTTAGTTCTTGATTTTGGTATTATTACTTGAATATCATCACCGAAATCATCTTGAAAATATTTATAACTTAACATTACCGATGGTAAAATTAACATAAATGGTTTCTCAAATTCTTTCAATCTTTTTAAAATTTCTTTTTTCTTACTAAATGGAATATTATCAATAATTATATCATATTTTTTTGGCTCATAACTAAAAAAATCTTTATCTTTATGAATAATATTAAATCCTAATTTTTTAAAATATTCCTTCTGAATTCCATCACAATAAAATGGCGACCAAATTTTACATTTTTTTGGAATAAATTTTATAATTCTTTCCCAATCTTCAAAATTTGTAATATAATTATCACTATCTTTATCTTTTGTAAATGACATATTTATATATATATTTTAGAAAAAATATATATATAAATTTTATTTTTCAATTTTTTTTACTAATTTATTTCCTTTCAAAATTAGAACTTCTTTTCTATATCTTCCAAAATTTTGACCTGCTTTTACGGCACTTTCTTTAGAATTAAATTCTTTATTGACATATTCTTTTTTCTTGATATTATATAATTTAAATTTATCTCCTTTTTTGTCAATTCTATACGGCATTATTATTATTATTTAGATTTTTATTTTGAGAACATTCACTACTACAACAAGATGATTTGAATGTTTTTATTTTACCTAATCCATTAATAATTAATTTTACAATTTCTACAATATAATTTTTTTTCATTTATATTATTTTAGATTTTTATTTTTTGTCTGCCTGACTGATTAAATCAGAGATAGGAAATTTACCTGTTTTATTATAAATATTTAATCTTCTTACATAATCTTTTACTGACCCTTTCATTGTTGGTTTATTCCAAAGAACAAACATTGATAAATAACTTGCTCTTATTGGATTTCCGTGTGCTAATTGTGATTTTGCCCTATTTATATATCTATTTCTTCTTTCTAAATCTCCGTGTCTTGTATAATCATTTTTTTTATCATCTGGATTTTCAAATCCAAAATGTGTAATTTTATTTTTTGTTTTTCCATCTTTTGTAATTTCAAACATTGCCGTAAATTTTTTATCTTCTTTATCAGATTTTACAATATTTTTTAATTTTATCATATATAATAAATTATATTTTATTTTTATTAAATAACTCTTCTTGATACTACAACGGATATTGTATGCCCTGATGCGGTTGTGTCTGTCTGTTGTAATCTATAATATTTAAATGCTGGGTTTTTAATCTCTTCACCTTGAATAGGAAATGTTAATGTTTGAATTGTAGACCAAGTTAAAGAAGTATTACTAACTTGTAAATGAACGGCATCACTTGTATTAGTAGAATTAAAAGCAAATCCGATAATATTATATCCTGATGTATTCATAGGCGACCCACTACCTGTTCCACTTGCTGGAACACTTATAGTTTCCGTATATGCTACTGGGTCATTTATTTTTGGGGTTGTATTTATTGTTCCGTCGGCATCTGTTAATAAATGTGTTGTATTTCCTAAACTATCAATACCTGTTTTTACTGCTCCGCCACCAATAATTAATGAACCGTTGCTTTCTAACAATAATTGTCTTTGTTGTGCTGTTCCATCTATTCCCATACATTTTGATTTTTGTGTGTCATTAGTTTGATTTGCTACAATTTGTGCCGTATTTGTATTAATACTATCTATATCGGCTACTACATCACTTTCTAATCTATCTTTATTTCTATATTCAATAACTCTATTAAATTTGTGTTGATGATTTTTTGAAATAACTTCGGTATTTTGTAAATAAAATGATGTAGTTGAAGAATTATCAGATATTAATTCTACTGTTAAAATTGGATTTAATGGGTCTAATGTACCATTTGTAGTAACTAATTTATATTCGGCTTTTTTAAATGGGTCTAATTGTAGTACTAAATTATTATAATAAAAATATACTAATTCATCAGATGAAACAAAATTATTATCATCTATTTTTAAAATTTGTTGAGAATGAAAACTTGGGTCAAAATCTGAACCATCACCTTTTGGTTTTGTTTTAATTGACAAATAAGGAATGTTAGCATAAGTAGTGTTTCCAACTGCTCCACGAACTGTAATATTAAATAAATTATTTGTATTAGTTAGTCCGTCTTCTGAAAATATTTTTAATGCTATATTATCGGTAGGGCTGGTTGCTTGATAATTCCAACCTATCCGTGCTTTATCTGCTATAAATTGCGGTGTTGATGATGAAATTTCGGCAACATCATTAATTCCATAAACTATTGAAGAAATTGACATTTTATATTATAATTAAATAGAAATTATTTTTATTTAATTATTTTATTTATAACATCTTACGATAATATTTATTCTCCCTTTTCTTTAAATAATATGGTTAAGTTGGCTTCACCTACTATTTCTACATCTTGATAATCACTATTTACAATTCTACAATCTATATTTCTTACTTGTAATGGAAAAGCATTATCTAAATCTAAAAATATTGGTGTGTTTGTTTGATATGTAAAATCTGATTTTGTGCTATCTCTACCATTTTGAATTAAATTTAAAATACTTTTTCTTTGTTCTTTTAATCCGTCATAACTATTAATTTTTAAATTTGTCATTTCTACAATATAACTTTCTGATGTATCAACTAAATAAACACCATTATTAGATTTTAAAAGTAATGTTTCATCAGGACTTTCATCTATAAATTTTGAATTAAATCCTAAAAATTCGGCGAAATTTTGAGAAGGAAAAGTAAAAGTCATTGGGTCTTTTTCATCAATATTAGAGGTTTTTTGATTAGGTGGATTTAAAACCGTAGCCAAAGGTTCAGCCAAAGAAACGGCATTAGTTAAATTAGTTGGTTTATTTGTAGTACTGCTATCTTCTGGGGTATATCTTAATTTTTTTATTTCTACATCTGTTTGGTCGTAAAATCCAACAAGTGGATTTAATTCTAAATTTCTTTCATATGCTTCTTCGGCTAATAATATTCCATTAGGATTTGATTTATTATAAATCATTAATCTTACTTTTCCTAAATTTGCTTCAATACTTAAAATATCATTATCAACATCTCCATCTACGGCACTTTCTACGGCAATAGTAGATGTAGATAAACCGCCTGTTGGTGTAATAATTTGATAATTAGTACCTGTATTTTCGGCATAAATTCCAAAAGTAATTTTAGATGTGTTAAATGTATAACTACCGCCCATATCCGCACCTGTTAATTCATTGAGTGAAATATAACAACCTTTACCGCCACCACTTAATTTATTTAATTGACATCTATAAAATCCACTTCCAGTAATACCATCAAAAGCAATCTGTAAATTATTTGTAGGAAAAAATATAGCCCCATCTGCTACACCTTCATTATCGGCATTACCTTTTCTATAAATATTATTTCCTACCTCTTCGGCATCATCTTTTTCCATTACTCCGAATGGGTCAAAATTAATTCCATAAAATGTTTCTATTTCTACTTGATTTTTATCATTCATTTTACACTTCCAGCCCATACCTGTAACATCACCATCAGATACCGCGAGACTTTCATTTAAAACTCTTTGAATTTCCGCTAAAAAAAATTCAAAATTATCACTATCTATAGTTCGGTGTGTTAATGCTTCCGTTGTTTTTGTATATGTTCCAATTGTATAAGTAAATTTATCATTTTGACTATTTACTACTAATGTTTTACTTTTCTTTTGAAAATTTCCATTTAATAAGGCTATTTGACTATAAGGTTTTAATATTAAATCAGCATTAATATTATTATTAAATTGATTTGTTCCGTTTGCGACAAGTCTTACTAATTTCATTGTATTATATTTATTTAGAAATTATTTTATTTAAATATTCTTTAAAACTTCCTTGAAAACAAATATTTGATAAATGATGTTTTATATTTATATTTAAATTGGTTAATACTTTTCCCCCCATCTCTCGCACTAAATCACAAAAAAAATAATCCTCACTTAAATATTCATCTTCTTTTATTCCAACATCAAAAAAATTATAATGTTTTGCTCTATCTTGATATATATTCATCATTTTTAAAAATGTAATTTTTGGAATTAATAAACAACCAGTCGGCAAATGTTTAACTTTTACCATATTATGTTTCTCTTGTTTTCTTAATGTATCTTGAATAGAATAATATAAATTAATATTATATGGATTTGGTTTATTTTTAAAATTTTCACAATAATTATTATTTAAATCCAAAAATTTTTTTTTTCTATAAGTATATCCAGCAATACAATTATCATAATTTTTTAATGAAATTACTAATTCAATAATATTATCTTCAAATCCTGAAATGTCATTATCAATAAATAATAAATAATCATATTTTTCATTTTGATGAAACTTTTTTAAAATATCATTTCTTTGTCTTGTAATTAAAGAACCAATATTATATTCTATTTCTGATGCTATACCACATAACATTAATTTTTCTTGTAAAGCGATTATACTTTTCATCGTCTCAATATGTAGATTTCCGTCATTTAATGGAATACCAATTAAAAACATTTATATATATTATTTAGAAATTATAAATCTTTTTCTAACATTTCTTCTATAATGTTGTCGTGTAAAAATCTTTCAAATGCTTCATCTCTTTTATTATATCTAATTACTCTTCTTTGTTCTAATATTTTATCTTTATTTTCGTGATAATATTTATTACTATGAATTCTATCTTTTTCTTTTATTTGATTATATTTTGAAGGATTATCAACCTTAACTTTTTTTCTATAATTTTTTAAATAATCTAATTGTCTTTTCATTAATCTTTGAAATACTTCTGTATTTTGTTCTTTTATTTTTTGATAATATTTTCGTTGAGCCTTAACAAGGGCTTTTGACCTTTTTAATTTATTATCATTATCCATATTATATTTATATTAGAAATAAAAAAAAAATATTATATTATATTATATATATGTCATTAGTAGTTCAAAGTGTCGTAGTGCCTAAAAAATATTCTATTTTAGATGCTGAAAAAAAAGTAATGAAATTAGGATATAATCACCTTTATAGAGGTAAAAAAATAAATGAATATAAAGCAGGTATGAGCCGTCAAAATTATTACGGATTTAGACAAAGACCACCAAGCCAATTTGATAAAAATTCATTTAGAACCAAAAAAATAAATGATATCTTTTTAGTAGTAGGAAAATTAAAATCTAATATAAGATAATAATGTTTAATAGTAGTAGAAAATATTATAATGATGCTGTAAAAGCAATGAAACCAAAAAAGCCACCAAGAAAGAAAAAAGAAAATGAATTATTTGATGTTAAAAAAAAATCAAATAAAAATACGGCAAAAAATAAAAAATCTAATTATTCCACCAAGGGCGAGAAAAAGAAGAAATAGGTTTGGCTTTTGGCTTGGGTATTTCAGGTTTTGGAATATTATTAATTTTTGGTGGTATATTCGTAGAATTAATAGATACTTTCTTTTCTACATTGGGTTTACTTTCTGTTTTATTATTTAATTTAGAAAGTTTTTCATTTAGTTTTCTTTCAACAATTTCATCTATATTTACTTCTTTTTGTTTTGCTTTTCTTGCGAATATTCCTTGTTTTGTTTTTTTGTTTGCTTCTCTTTGTTCTTTTTTCTTTTGTCTTGCTTCTTCTAAATCCATTTGTATATTTAATATTTCATCAATATTTATATCATCATCGGTTGTATCAGGTGGGGGAGATGGTGGGGCTACTTTTTTTTCTATATCACCTTCTGTTTCCGTCATAGTAACATCTACTTTTTCAGGTACTGATTTTTTTTCTTCTTTTGGCGGTTGTTCTGATTTCGCCATTTCATCAACTTTCTTTTTATTTGCTTCTCTCTTCTCTTTTGCTACTTTTCGTGCCTTAATTAATTGTTCCCTTAATGCTTGTTTCCTTTCATCTGAAAGTTCCTTTTTAACCTTTTTTTTAGGTTTTTCAAATATCTCATTTTCTTTATCCGACATTTAGTTATATATATACTCTCAATTAGATATTAATTTTTTTAGAATATTTTTAATAAAATACAAAAATACAAAAAATACACTTTTTCCACAAACCTTTTTTTATAATAACTATTATTTTTTTTTTATTTTTTATATTTTTAAAAAAAGTTTTGTAAATTTTTGTATTATTTGTATGTTTTGTATTATTTCTTATCATCATTTTTCATTGTTAATAAAGGTTGAATAGGTGGGACGGCTTGACGGACTTCTAAAAACACAACATTATTTTCACCTAAATTAGATGCTAAATTTCTATTACTATCTAAAATTCTAATATGAAAATTACTTAAATATATTGGATAATCTGACCTATGAGTATAAATTAATGTGTCGGCATCTGTTCCAGTAGTAAAACTATTTTGATTAAAATAATTAGATACAATTCCTACGGTATGTTTAAAGTTTTCATCAACTCCGATAATTTCATTACTAAAATTACTTAATACATCAATAAAATAAAATCCAGTTGATACACTCGCTTCTAATACCTGCTTACTTGCTAAAATAGAAGTAAAATTTTCAACATTTGTTTCACTTACAATTTGTCCGCTCTTTTGGTAGTCTGTGCCTTTTACAATATTCATATCTTCAATAAGTAATGGGGCGGTTACTGTTATACCTGTTTTAAATAAACTTTCTAATTGACAAAATCCTTGGGTATTTATTGTAATTGCTCCATCACCACGAATAGAATTTTTATATTCAGGTTTAGGACACAATACATCTAAATCAAATCCTAATGTTTCAGTCCAAAAAGGATTAGAAGAACCATCAGGGTTTAAACATCTTAATGACATAAATATAACACCTCCGCCAACTTGTTGATAATATCCGTAAGGGTCAATAGAATTATCTCCATCACTTTTAAATTCAGGAAAAGAACCTTTACTAACTGCTATTTTTTTATCTGCCCCATAATTTGGAATAACATTAAAAGACCAAGAAAATTTATTAAATTCTTCTACATATTCTAATGCTACTTGTGATGCTCCGCTATAATATCCAGTTGTCCCAAATTGAAAAACCGCCCCTAAACTGTCCGAGCCTGTGGGTAAATTAAAACCTTTTGATACATCAAAACCGACCGCCATACAATCATCTCCTGTTTGATTTGCGACTTCTTTCATAAAAGAACCAGAAACAAAATTATTTCCTACTGTGAAAACATCGCCAGTTCTTGCCTCTTGACACAATTGTGTTATTTGTTCTGCTAATTCGTTAGGTTGATAAATACCAGAAGGTAAAGTTTTAGTTATAGTATTACCGCCAAAATTATGAACTAATTCATAAACAATTGAAGGAGGATTATTATAAGTAACTTGCGAACCAGTAAATGAACCATCAAAGGGACGATATCCTGCTTTTGCTTGTATATCTTGCGAGGTTACATCTTTAATTGAATTATCTAAACAAGCAATATTAATACTTACATCATAACTAAAATTTGAAGATGGTAGAGTAGGTAATGTAATATGAAATGTTCTTGTATTATTTGTATAATCTTTATATTCAAATGTTAACTGTTGACCCAATCCCCAGTTATTACCTGTTCCTGTAAATTTTTTATTAAATTCAAGATTTGTTGCTATTCTGTCTTGTGTTCCGACTGTGTGTTTTCTACTTCTAAACATCGGCAAACCTGTTCCAGTAGTAGCAGGAGGCACGGCAATTGTCCCAAGACCTGATGATGAACCAAGTAATGTAGTAGATACATTTTCAAAACCTGTATTATTTACAATATAATCAAGTACATCAAATTCTAATGTTAAATCTTCTGGTACTATAATTTGTTGTGTGTTAAATGCTGATGTATCCAAAAATGCTTTTTTCATAACTATTTCAGAATTAGGAGGAACTAATATTTTTTCACTTGTTTGTAATTCATAATCACCATTTTTAAAAACTGATGCTAAGGGGTCAGTTTGCTTAAGTTCTATAACTTTTAATGACATTTATATTATTTTATATTAGATAATAAATTTATAATTATAATTTAAAAAAATTTTCTAAATATTTATATATATAATGAATATTTCAATCGCTACAATACCCCCAAGAATTAATGATGGTTCTCTTCTAAAATGTATAAAATCATTTGAAAATCAAACCTACCCCATAAAAAAAATATATGTAAATTTACCAAAAAAATTTAAAAGATTTGATGAAATGGATAATTTGGAAAAAATTATTAAAGATATGAGTAAATTAATAAAAATCACGAGAACAAATTATGATAGCCCAGCCTTAAAATGGTTGGGTTTTCTTCCATATGTAGATGATGAAGATTTTGTTTTTATTGGAGATGACGACCAAGAATACCACCCAGAATTAATTTCTAATATGTTAGAAGGTATTTATGATGATAATTCAGTTTATCAAAATCGGTTTCATATTGTAAAAACAGGGACGGCAGGAATAATTCACGGATTTGTTGGGGCAATGTGTAAAAAAAGATTACTTAATAATTTACCAAATTTTAATTTACCGAAAATTTGTTGGATTGACGACCAACTATTAAGTATTTATTTTCATAAACAAAATATTAAAATTAGACCATCACCTATAAGTGATTTTGACGATATATATTTTAAATTAAATCAATATGATAGAGAACAAATAGGTATAGGGGCATTATGTAAAATGTCATTACCAAGACAAAAACAAATAAAACAATTAGAATATAAATATAATTGTTATTTTCAATTAAAAGAAAATCCATTAAGTAAAGGAAAAATAATAAATGTTGATTGGGAAGAATTAATTAATAAACCATTACATATTCATTTTGTTTGTTTTACAAAAATAAATGACGAAATAAGAAATAGAATAAAAAAAGTAATTAAAATTTATCCAAAAGCATTTATTAATTTATGGGATTATAAAGCAATTAATGACCCTGAAAAAGTAAAAACATCAACATTAATAAATTATCACACTGATGAATTCGGTAAATCACTTTTAACAAAAAAAGGAATTAATATTTATATTCACAAAGATAGAATTATAGAAGATGATTTTAATATTTATGAATATTTATTAGAAGGTAAAGAAGAATATTATAAAAATGATATGTTAGAATTAGTTATAAAAGAAATATTATAAAAAAAATTATCTATATAATATATATATGTTAAAACAATTTGTATTAAATGAATTATGGAAACCAAAGACAAAATTGTGCGAAATAATGAATAAAGAAGGAAGCGATAAAGCACGAGAAAAATATCATAATTATACAACCGTATATAATTATTTATTTCAAAATATAAGATTTGATAAACTTAATTTTTTAGAAGTAGGATTGGGGACAAATAATATAAATGTTCCTTCTAATATGGGAGCAAATGGAACACCCAAAGCATCTATGAGGGGTTGGAAATCATATTTTCCAAATTCTGATTTACACGGTGCGGATATTGATAAAGGTATTTTAATAGATGAAGAAAGAATTAAAACACATTATATTAATCAACTTGACTTAAATACAATTACTAATTTTAAAAATGAATTTCCAATAAGTTATAAATTTGATATTATTATAGATGATGGTCTTCATAGTTTTGAGGCTAATTATAATTTATTTAATTATTTAAATGATATGGTAAGGGTTGGCGGATTTTATATAATTGAAGATTGTAATTTAGAAGATTATAATAAACTATTAGTAAAATTAGATGTATCAAATTATGAAGTTGATAATATACAATTACCACATTATAATAAACACGATAATAGAATGATTATTTTAAAAAAGATAAAAGATAAAGTTTCTTTTGAAAATGAATTAACAATAGAATATTTATCAAAAATAAAAGAAAATGATTTTACAAAATTTTTTGAATATGATAAATATAAAATTAATCATAATAAAAAAAAAGTATTTTCAATGTCGCTATTTAATCAAAAAGTTGATTTAGATTATCCAGAAGACCAAAATAATGAATATTGGAAAAATAAATATTTTTATCCATTATTAAAATTAATTCCATTAATTAATCAAACAGGATATGGAATAAATTTATTTTGCGAAGAACGATATAAAGATGAAATAGATAATCCCAATGTTAATATTTATACTTTTAAACATTCAGTAGGAGCAATCGGTATGTATTGGCGATTTTTATCTTTTGATATGGTTGATGAAACAATAATATGCGATATTGATATTGAAAATATAGAAGTACATAAATTATTGATTAAACAAGATTTTTCTTGTCGTCATTTAGCAAGTGGTAAAAATGATTTTTATGTTGATAAAGAAAAAACCGCTAAAAAATATACCTCAATTTTAGGAAGTCAACATAAATTTTTTAAAAAAGATTTTGATTTTAATGTAAAAGATATAATGATAAAATTTCTTAATCATCAAAAATATTATCAAAATAATGAAAGAAGAAATATATATAATAAATCGGTCGGTCATATGGTAAAAGGATTTGGAAATAATCCATTAAATTATGGTTCAGATGAAAGATTTTTAGCAAAAGTTATTTATTTTTATATTGTTAAAAAATCTAAATTTCTTACAATTTATGAAAATCATAATGTTTATGAAAATAAAGAAGATGTTGATTATACAATGAGAAACGGCAATAAATTAATGTTGTTAAATTAATTATTTTTCAATACCATCACACATTTTTTTAATATTTTTATATTTACAAGTACATATTTTTTTAAAATCCATATTACGATAAATGTCATCTTGATGTTTTTGTGAAAAATCAATAACTATAAAATCGTGCTTACTATCACTTGTATGGTCTCTAAACATTTGAAAAAAAGCCTTCTTTGTTGGTAAATAATTATAATCTTGTTCTATTAAATCTAATTGTTTATTACTACAAGAAAATAAAATAGCAGTTGATATATTTTCTCTAATTTGTGTATTTATAGTTGAATATTTTTGTGCGACTACTATAATGCTTATCAAGTATTTTCTACCATTCGCAAAAATTTTATCTATAATTGAGTTCTTTTTAGTTCTTGCGAAAAAATTAGTATAACTTAAATCGTCAAAGACATATAGAAACCCATCAGGTTGACGACCTTCATCAATTGCTTTATTATATTCATCTACAATCATTTCATAAATTGCCTTGGCTTTATCTTCATCATATCCTTCAATTATTTGACTTTTATCTATATCAAGTTCTTTTGCGATGGTTCTAATTTTTGGGTCTCCTCTACTACCTGTAAAGATGAATATATTTTCTGGTAAAAAGGAATTTCTATAAAAATCTTTTCTTAATAATAAATTCCCAATTGCTACGGAACTTTTACCACTCCCAGTTTTTCCAACTGCTAAAATACGAGCAGGTAAAGAAGGAATTCCATTTGGAAATTCTTTTGTAAATTTATCCGTTTTGTCTATCATTTTATAAATTTTAGGCATAATATATTATATTATAAATAATTAGAAAATAATTAATTAAATTATAAAAAAAATCTAACATTATTTAATATAAATGAATATTGATTATTACGACCAGTTAGCCCAAAATGTAGGTGAATATCAAGATGAAAAATATAGACAAAGAGTTGAAGATGAAAGAGAAAGAGAAGAAGAAGGAAAAGAAAAAAGGGAAAATATAATTAGTGCGGTTGCTCCTATGAGTGAAGAAATGATTAGACACGGCGGTATGTCATTATTGGGTCAAGGATTTGAAAAAGCAGGACTTAAAAGTAGTGCTAAAATTGTAAAATTTTTAGGAAGTAATCCCAAAGATTGGGCGAAGCAATTATATGAAAAAGGTAAAGCATCAGTCCAAGACCAAGGGGAGGATTTATTAAGAAGGGGTCAAGAAGGATTAAGAACAAGAATTAGCGGTGGAGGAGCAAATCCAGCAGATGGAGCAGATGAAAGTATTGAAAGTATTAGAAGTAGATTAACAAATAGTTTTAGAGATAGAGCAGGTACAAGTAATCCAGAAGTTAGCGATGTATCCGATAATCCATTTAGATTACAAAATTTTAGTCCAAGGGCTAATGTATCATCAGAAAATCCACAAGTAGCAACAAGAACAACCCCAGAAGTAAGCGAACAAATAAATTTAACAAGACCACCAGCAGAACCACAAGGTGAAATGCCGACCCAATATAATAACACCGCAGAATATGCGAGAGACCAAGCAAATAATATAACACCAGAAGAAAGGGCATCATTACCAGAATTTGACGATTTAAATATTGCGACTGCTAACCCAGAAAGGGAAGAATTACCAAGTTTAGAAAGTAGGGGCGATGATTTATTTTCTACACCAAGAACTATTAGACAAGGTTTCGGAAGTGGAACACCACAAGGTCAAACCGCAATAGATAGAGCAAATACACAAGCAAGTCAAGCACAAAGCGGACAAGATGCTATGAACTCACAAAGTGATAGAGCGAATTCAAGTGCTAATCAAGCACAAAACGACCATCAAGACGGCGGAGAAGATGGAACACCACCAGCAGAAGACGAAGCCCCAAAATCAAATGCTTTAGAAGATGGTTTTGAAGATAGTATGGAAACATTAGCAGAAACAGGAGAGGCAGAAAATCCAATTGGACTTTTAGTTGAAGCAGGTTTAGGAATTGGTGCTTTATTTGCTTCATTATATGGAACTAAACAAAATCATAATAATCCAGTCGCCCCACCAAAAGTAGTAAATCCAAGTGTAGGATTTGGATTAAGACCAAGTCAATAAAAATAGTATTATAAAATATTTAAATTTATATTATAATTATTTTCTATTTAATTATAATATAAATATGTCAAGTAATGAAAGAATTGTTAGAATACCAGCCACAACCTCCGCACCTTATACAACAGGAAGTAGCAGGGTAAATATTCGTGTTCCTTCTTCATTAGGTGTTGTAGATATGGAAAAATCATATTTAGAAGCCTCTGTAAGAATTCCAACAGTTGATGGAAACCCAACACAAGGCGAAGGGGTCTATAATGTAAATTTAAACTATAAAAATGATACTAAAAATGTTACATATAATGTTGCCCTTGTTAAAAATTGTAAATTAATGTCTGAAAATGTCCCACTTATTGAAGAAACCCAAGATGTTAATTTTTTAAGAAGTACTTTAAATCACTACCATTTAAGAAGAGATGAAAAAAAATCTTTAATGTATAATAGTTTATATCAAGAATATGATAGATTTCTTCATAAAGGTGGCGGTGTTTTTAGATTACTTAACGGAGATGGAGAAGAAGCAAGTGAAAATGTAATGGCGAGAATTCCAATTAAATTATCACAATTATATGGAATGGGTAAATTAGAAGAAGTTGATTTAATGAAAACAGGAGATTTAAATATTCAAGTTGATTTAGATATTAATAATATAAAATCTCAAATTATTGGAAATCACCCTGCTATTGCTTGTGATGATATAAATAATTCCGACCAACTTGTTTTAACCGCTCAATTTGATAGTCAATTTGATATTCCAATTGGTTTAAATAATGAAGTTCAAGTATCACACGGCGGTGGTAAATTGGCTTATACATCAGTTAGTGCCGTTGCTTGGGATAGTGGAACTAAAAAAGCAACTCTTACTTTACAAGATGCTACAACAGGCGGAGCATTAACAGGTGTTACCGTAAAAGTTGTTGAAAAACTCGCATTAGATGCCGTAGGCGGAGATGTCGCAAGTTTTACATTAGCACAAAGATTTCAAAATTTAGTTCCTATTCCTTTTTGGGTGTCTCAAAAAGTTTTATTATCTCAAAATAATGGTGTTGATGATGTAGTTCAATCAACTATTAAATCAATTTCAAGAGATGCTTTAACAGGTGTAGTAACAATAGTTTTAAATAATTCATCAGGTGGGGCTTTAACTAATGCGACTTTAAGGTCAGAAGTTCCAGCAGGTACAACAAGTTCAATTGAATATTTAGGATTAGATGTTGTATTAGTTCAGAAATTTAATAAACAATTAGACCACAGCGGAGGATATAGATTTTTATCATATGTAACAGAAAAAACCAACGGAAATAAAAATACATCATTTTCAAATTCATATAAATTACCTCCATCTTGTGTTAATTCAATGTTTATGTTTAACGACCAAGCAAGTTTATATTCAGTTAATCAAGATGTTTCACAATATCGTGTCGTATTAGATGATAATCTTACTACTGATAGACCAGTTATACCAGATAGTCCATTATATTATGATGAACTTTCAAGAAGTTTAATGAATAATGGTGAAATGTTAGGAGATTTAAACGGATTAAGAAATGCCGATAATGTAGATTTACTTTCAATTGAAAGAGATTTACAATTTAAAAAGAATTTATTGATGATACCAAATACTATTCCACTTTCACCAGCACAAAAAATTATTCAATATGAAGTAGAAGCACCAACAGGAAATGGGGTAAATAATGCCTTTGTATTCAAACAACTTGAAAGAAGTATATAATACAAAACATACAAATAATACAAAAAAAAACAAAACTATTTTATAAAAATTAAAAATAAATAAAAATAATAAATTATAAATATTAAAAATACTTTTTAAAAAAAGTGTATTTTTTGTATTTTTGTATAATATATAAATTCTATAAACAAATTATTTTAATGAAAAAAAATATCTAATAATTATTATATGAGTAGAAATATTAGGATACATAAAGTTTTTCCTACAAATAAAAGGGCGACTATTGGAGAAAATTCAAACATTGATTTTGATTTAACTTTTCCAATGAGAAAATTAGTTTGTAATTCTATTAGAGTTGAAGGAAGGGTTAAAGTTTATAAAACAGGAACTACAAGGGCTAATTTATCCGATAACATTTTTGTTGATAATATGATTGGGGCAAATGCTTTTTTTCAAACCTATGAAACATCATCACAAAATAGAGGTGTTTTAGAATTCGCTCAAGAGATGCCGAGATGTATGAAGATGACCGCAACAGGTTTCAATTGTCGTGATGATATGGTTAATCTTGCTAATAGTTGTGAATTAAGAAGTCAAAATTTAGCATTATCACAGGCTTTATTTTTTGGTGAAGTGAATGAAGATATGGTTTTAACACCACATACCGCAAACACAACCGACGGACAAAGTTTTTCAATTAAACCTTATTTTCTCCTTAATCAAACATCAAGGGGAGAAGAAGGCGGTGATGTAAATTTAAGAAATCAAACCCTTGGTGATTTAAAAATTAGTATTAGAACCGCAAGAAATAATGATGCTCTTTTTGGAACTAATGCCGACGGTTCGGTTTATTATGAACTTTCAGATGTTGCTCTTACATTCCATTCATTACCAGATGATGGAAAACAAGATAAATTAGTAATGAGAACTAAATCAGTTGTTAGACAGTCCATACAATCAGGATTAGGTGTTATTTCCGTAAATGCCCCTCTTCTTTCAAATGGTGTTAGTATTTCATTTTTAGAACAATCAAAACAAAATGCTAATAATCATAATTCATTACAATTAGATAGATTAAGAAATGTTTCAAAAGTTGAATTTTTAATTAATAATTCATTATCCGATTATTTAACTTATCAATTAACAAATGAAAATCAAATTTTAGAATATTATTTACAATCTCTTTCTAATTCTGATATGAATTCATACGGAACAAGTTATATTAAAGCGAATGAAGCATACGGAGTAGGTCAAAATTTCGGTGGACTTGTTGATGTTTCTCAAAATACTTTCGGAGCAAATATTACATCTAAGATTACATCACCTTATGTTTGCTTTATTTTCTTTCACGGAATGATTACAGTTTAAAAAATTTGTTTAAAAATATATAAATTAAAAATATATTATAATTATTTTCTATTTAATTATAATATACATATGTCATTTTATACATCAGGAGTTCAAACAAGATATATTCAACCTACTACCAATACTAATAGATTTAGAACAGAAATAAGATTAAATCAGGGTAGCGATGTTATCTATTTTACAGACCTTCGTCTATGTAATTTGGGTTTTTCATCAGCAACAGGCAACGAAAAAATTAATGAATTAAACGGTCTTTATTCTTGTATTAAAAATTTAACACTAATGGACGGTAATATTACTTTATCACAAGTTTTAAATTTAGATAAATATTCAGGTTTTAAATGCTATAATAAAACAAATGATGAAAATCTTTCTAAAAATCAAGAATTAAAAAAAAATAATATGGGTTTTATTACTATTGGAGAAAATCCAACAAATCAATCTAATTCAAGACCTCAAATAGGTACTTTACATTCTGAAATAACAACAACTAACGATGTTTCAACTACACCACAATCTTGGTTCTCATTAAAAGAATATTTACCAATGTTAGATGAAAGTCGTTATTTACCATTATCAGTTTATAAAGATTTAAGATTAGTAATTGAATATTCATCAAGTTTAGATGATATGATGCCTAACGGTTCATCTCAAATTTCAACAGTTGAACCATTTCTTGTTGTTAGTGAATTAACTAATGAAGAAGCAAAAGGTCAAATAAGAAAGCAGTACAACGGTGTGGTTTTCCAAGAATTGGAACATTCGCGAGTTCGTGTTGATGAATTAAATCCAACAGCAGGAGACCCAAATCCTAAACAAGATACAACATTTACCATTAATTCATTTAATAATAAAACATTGAATAGATTACTAATGATTAAAACACCTACCGCCACAAGTTCAACGGCTTACGGTAAATTAGGTTCAGTAGGTCAATATAAAGAACAAACTCAAATTTTTGTAAATGGGGCATCTCTTTTACCTGATAGTGGATTAACTACACATAACCAAGCCCAAGCAATGCTTTACGATTTATGGGGTGATGCTAATAATATTGTTGGTGCTGATTGGCTACCAGATACTACAAATGCCGTTGATGATGCCGATGATAGATTAGGTCAATTAGATTATAGAAGTGTAATGGTTGAAAATTTTGTAAATGACTTTCAAATTAATTTCCAAAGAAACGGTCAATATAAACAAGGTGTAGCCGATAACTTACAGAAAAATGAAAAATATAATCAAGCCCTTAACCTTCAACTATTTGGTGAAGTAAATAAAGCCGTTGCGGTCAATCCTGATGGTTCATATCAAGTAAGATACTTATAAAAATCAGGATTTTATTTTAATCTTGTTGTTTCATCATTTATAATAATTTTAACATTTTCATTACAACAATGTGCTATTCTCCAAGTATTAAAATTATCTAATTTTTGTGTCTCATTGCCGTGATTTTGAATTTTTAAACATTTGGGACATTTATAAAATATCTTTGTCTTGCTTAATTTTGTAGCATTTGCCTTAAAATACGAAATATTTCCTTCGTAAATTAACATATATATAATATATTATATTATTATTTTCTTAAACCTTTTTCTTAAATTATAAAATGATTTAAAAAAAAAATATCTATATATATAATAATGAATACCTACAATGAGGATATGAAAAAAATCTACAATGAAAGATATTATACTAAAAAAAAAGATAAATTACTTGAAAAAGCAAGGGAGAAAGTTCATTGTGTTGTATGTAATGACTACATTAATAAGTCATCATATACAAGACATTTAAAATCATCAAAACATATGTTAAGAGAAAAAATTTGTATGTTAGCAAGTCCAAGTTCAGATGAAGAACTTAATTAAATAAAAATAATATAATTATATTTTACAATTAAATATAATTAAATTATCAAACTAAATCACTATCTGGCTTACCTTTTCCAACTTGTTTAGGATTTTTCATTATAAATCCATATACTCTTGCGAAAGCCCATTGCTCCTTACTTAATCTTGCTGACTTTGGGGCTTTTGGGTCTTTTTTAAATGAACCTTTCAACCGTACCGACTGAATATTTGTTTTATATGCTCCTATACCACGATTATAAACTTTTTGTAAAATGGATTTAGATATACCACTAATTTTAGATAATTCATTTAATGAATATCCTTTATTTTCAACTTTAAATTTTTTTAAGAATTTTTGTCTAAATGTCGCCATATTATATTTATTTTAGAAAATATAAATATAATATTTTTAATTAATTAATTATACACCAAAATCTAAATCATTATCTTCATCTTCATCATCACTTTCTTCAATAGCATATTTAATAAAATTTAATCCTCTTTTATTATTATATGTTTTATCTTTTGCTCCTTCTGTTTTTAATAACATTTTAACTTTTTTAATTGTAAATGATATATTATTTTCTTTCATATACTGTTGTAGTTCTTTATTATTAATAAAATCTTTTTCATCATTTGTAATTTTGAAAATACTTTTTAATATCTTATATTCATTATCATCATCATTTTTATTTTCTTTTCTTAATGATTGTGGATATTCTACTTTATTAGAATAACATTCAAAAAATATATTTGTTAATTCATTTATAATATCTTCTCTTTTTAAAAAATCTGATTTTAATGTATTATCTTTTTCAAAATATTGAAAACCATTAAATTTTTCTTCTTTATCAAAATCATCATCAATAAATTTACTTTTCATTTGAAATTCATCGCAAAATTCCATAGCATCGGAAGGTTCAATTTTAGGGCAATCATTACAACAAACAATTAAACTTGATTGTATTTTAAATTCTCTTTCATCTTGAAAATTTTTTCTCGCATTCATATAATCACCGCCTGATGTAAATTTTTTAATCATATTACCATCTATTTTTTCATCTTCTGATATTGATATTTCAGATGTTAAAGCAATTCTAACAAATTGATAATCTATTAACCAACTTAATAATTTTTGACTATCTGAAATATTTTTCTTAAAATTAAAATTAGAACTATTAGTAGTAATTACATATTTTTCAAAACAATTTTTTAATAAATCTCCAATAATACCTTTACCGCTATTTCTAAATCCTTGTAATAAAACCCATTTTTTTAGTTCTATATTACCACCTAAAAATTGTGATGTTGTATATAAAAAATTATTTAATAGTTGTGTTCTTGTTTCTTTATTATCATCATCTACAATTGTAAAAATTGGATTAAATATTTTTGAATATATGTCGTTTCTTAATTTTTCATTATGTGATATTCTATATTTTCTATTTATTTTTATAAATGTTTTATTATATTCTCCTTCAATGAATTTATTTAATTTATAATCAAAATATCCATTAAGAAAAAACATTTTATATTGTGTATAACTCCAAACATCATTTATAAAATCTTCTTCATTTTTACATTTATTCATTATACTTTCTACAAGTTGTTTTATATATGTGTGATTTCTACTTACATTTTTTGTTGTTTCTTTTCCGTCTTTATCAAATGAAATAATATAATAATCTTGTTTTGAAATAAAATCATATAGTTCTTGTTTTATTTGTTTTTCATTTTGTTTTATAATTTTATCATTCATATAATAAACAAGACCATCACATTTAACAATTTTACTTTTTAGTATTCCGTCTAAAATATGTTCTACTACATCAATAATATCATTACCAGAAAAAAAATCTTTTTTCTCTACTTCTATTTCATCTAAATATTTTAATAAATCGGTTTTATGTGGTTTTATAATCCATTTAATACCATAATCTGAAAATCTATTATTTAATAATTGAATTAATTCAACTTGATTTATTTTTTTATTTTCATAATACATAAAGCCATCTTTAAAAAGAACACCTACATTTAAATCTTGAAAATGAACTTTTTTTAAATAATCAATAGCCTTCATTAAAAATTTATCTTCATAATCGTGAAAAACTTTTGAAATGAAAACACCACCAGAATTATAATTTTTTTTTTCATAATATTCTTGAAATCTATCATTATTTTTATAAATATTGGTTAATGAATTTACTATATTTAATACTTGTTGTTGATAGCAGTTGTAAAAGGAATTTTTTTTAATATTTTTTTTGTTGATTTTAGTTGTCAATGTATCTTTATTTAGACATTTTATAAATTCATTTTTTGCTTCATCTCTTGTTGTATTGTAATATTCCATAATTTCTTTTAATTTTTCTTCTCTTTTATAAACATATTCACTCAAATGGTGATGGTCTAATTTATGTTTTTTACATAAATATAAAACTATTGAAGGTTGTGAATTAACCATATCAACATCAATCATATTTCCACACAATGAACCTCTAATATGTGATGGTAAATAAACTAATGATGGTTTCCTTGGTTCTTGTCTTCCAATATCTCCATTTACTTTATAATAATCTTGTCTTATTTCATTATCTATTGAATATTCTTTGTGATAATTTTTTAACCTTGTAAAATCACTTTTATTGGCTTTTTTATTCACCTTCTTCATTAGCCCTTCATACTGGCTTAAAGATAAGTTAGAGTATTTATTTAGAACCTCTACATTAAAAACTTTCTCCGAAAACATTATATATATAATATATATATATAATATTTCCTTAAACCAATTAATGTTTTTAGAAAAACTATATGTTTTTATTTTTGTATTTAAAGAAATTTATAAAAGTGATTTAAGAAATTACTACATTATAAATATTAGAAAATGAATAAACAACCAATTACAGAATTTAGCGATTTACTCTATCAAATGGATTTTTACGAAGATAGGTACTATTTATTAAATAATGAAATAGAAGATATAAGATTGAAAATACATATTTTAAAACAGTTTGACATAAAACATAGATTTTACATAAGTCATTGGATTGATAATGTAAAAAATAAAAATACATCATTTTATAAATATGATTAGTTGTAATATAGATGCTAAAAAAGCATTTTTTTACAATAATAAAATAATATGAATATTATTTTATTATTTAATTTTATAAATTTACCAATTTCTCCACATCATTTTTTCGTTTTCATCATACCATTTTACTGGGTGTTTTGTTCCAAATTCAGATATAAGATTTAAATATTTTGTATATTTTTTAGTATATTTAATATATTTATCTAAATCATAATTTTTTTCATCATCTCGCATTTTATCTACTTTTTCACGATAATAAGTTTTTTTTTCTTCTAATTCATTAAGTTGTTCCATATCAATATAATCTACATTTGAATAATATCTTTTTCCGTCAATATCTCCTAAATTATTAATTGCTTCTTGATTTACTACTATATTTTTTTCTTCTTCGCATTCTTCTGATGTAAGTTCATCTACTGGTGGTGGTTCATAAACAATTGTTTCACCTTCAATATAGTCATCTACATTCATAATATATTCATCTATTTTATCATCTATTTCTTGGTATTCATTTTCTTGTATATTTTTTTCTTCATCACATTTATATACTCCTTCCCAATATTTTATATAATCTGGAATAGTAGGTTTTTTAGATGTTTCAAACCATTCAGTTGATATTTCTTCTCGTTCTTTTTTAGTTGTATTTTTTTCAAAAATATGTATGATGTAATCTTTACTATACATACATTTATTATATGCTTGTAAATCAAGCATTCTATAAAGAATATCAAATATTGTGTCAAATTTTGAATTAAGACATAATTCAGATAATAAATTATATTGATGTTTTACAAAATACATCATTTCTTCAATAATATATGTTCTATGACCGCAACCTTTAAAACTTGAAAAGTATTTACCGCCTTTTCTGATGTCATTCGCATTCATATTATATTCAATATCTTGATTAAATGGAGCATCTTCATATTCAACACTGTAATTATCACTACCTTGTCTATTTATGATGACTTTCATAATGATTACCATTGCTTGAGAAATAGCATCATCTTTTGGATTAAATTTTTTTCTACTACTCATTGTATTTAATTGTTTTAAAATTTTATATTTTAACATTTTATTAATTATATCTTTTACTTCAGTTCTATCAACTGGAAATAGCATTGTTTGATAAGCAACAGTAGTCTTATCAGAAGGGGAAAACATTTTTTTATTTATTTCACTCATTAATATATATGTTTTTATTTCCTTAAACCAAATTGGTTTCAGAGAATTTATAATTATTAGATGGAAAAAACATAAACCTTTGGTATCATTGCTTGATAC
>Ga0181393_1000181_pt1 | contig 22987 bp, 29 predicted proteins | sample 16SPOviralmetaG_FD_130122 | JGI IMG/M metagenome (GOLD analysis project Ga0181393, IMG submission 130122) | Marine viral communities from the oligotrophic San Pedro Time Series (SPOT) site, San Pedro Channel, CA, USA - 16 SPOT_SRF_2010-10-21 | ecosystem: Environmental > Aquatic > Marine > Strait...
AGAGTTTGGCTTCGATCAAGAACTGAAACGTCTAGGTTTTTATTTTACTAATGCTGTTTTAATTGATCTTTTAAACAAGGGCGTGTTGACTAGTGACGAAACTTTCCTAGAAAGAAGACTGGGCAATGACATGTATAAAAAGCACACGGGTAAAGTCAAAAAGTGAGAGCAGCTCCGTGAGCAGAGCAGCTCATTCCGTCACAAAAATTTCTCCAGAAAAATGATCTACTAATTAATAGTTATATACAACATATCATGGAGAAGTAATGAAACTTAACAAAAATAAACTTAGACGCATGATCATAGAAAGCTTGAATGAATTGACACTGATTAATAGTGGCGAGCCAAAAGTCGTCGATATGGAAGTAAAATATAATACGGATGAAACCGGTCAACAGGGGGCTCCCGCTTTTATTTTTAGGCATGAGGAGTTAACGGGTGGTATAATGAGGGCTGATATCGATCAAGCAGGAGCGGTACTTAACTCACTTGTTCAAATGGGTTTCACACAAATTAACATCAGCGGACCCTTATCTTATAACACAATTATTGATGATGAAACACAGATGCCTAAAAGCGGTCATCCCTTTGTGAAGGAGCCTATAATGGGGCCTAATAACACCCCATTTTACGACTACAGAGACTAATATATAACAAATTGTGGAGAACAAATGAAAATTAATAGACGACAACTACGAAGACTCATTGAGTCGACTTTGAATGAGCGACCAGAGAACGCGCTCGGTAACCCTACAGCTGACAAAGTCCAACACGGATTAAATCAAATGGGATATCGATACAAGGTCAAAGAAGTTCCGTACATGTCAGGCGGGGTTAACCCGTTTGATGAATTTGATTCAACAGTTATAGGTACACTTGAAAAAGCAGGTTTGTATGATGAGAACGTATACTATGTCGACACAGGTAAAGACTTTACCGCTGTTGACGAAATACAGGGGTTCATTAACGATGTAGCCGGCAATATATTTCACAACTCTTCAGGTGGGTTCTTAGGGCGTACTGTATTTTTTAGAGGTTAGGTGCAACTAACCCTCGTGTAAGTGTTCGTTGATGTATTCAGTTAGCTAAATTATAACGAGAGATTTTTAATGGCAGGACTTAAGACAACGTGGGACATGGGCGATCGAGTTATCCACCTGACAGACGTCATCCGCTACCTCAACAAGAGAAAGCGCCAGGTGTATAGCATACCCGCAAGAGCTCTTGCCAAAATGCTCGGACGACGACTTGAGACTAGTCGTAAGCGCACCATGCGCGCTGATATCTCAGTACCGATCATTGTTGAAGTCGATCGGCAGACGCGGCGACCCGTGGTGGTGCTTGACGGGAATCATCGGCTAGCGAAGGCCATGGCACTTAATACTAATGTGCGCATGCGGATCTTGTATAGCGATGAGAGGGATAAATTATTTGGTGCGTAAATTTCATCTATTAATTTTTATTTTTCTCACAAATATTTACGGAGAACTTTTGGCAGTCTTTTGATAGTTATATCTGGATATCATACGATCATATTATACAGGAGATAAAATGAAACTTAATAGAAGAAACTTGCGAAGGCTCATTGAATCTGTGATTCTGGAAGGCATGCTGGATAGTGCTCTCGACTCACAATACAACCCCTTTAGTGGTATGGTCGATCAAGCGCCGGCACCACCCATGGTCACCCGCGGAGAATTAGGCCGTTTCTTTAAAGACCCAAAAGAGGTTTTTGGATCATTAAAAAACGATTATCCTTTCATACAGGTAAACGATACTTTCGCTTTTGTGCCAGACTGGGCTTATGATATCGGCCCTGGTGGATTGGAAGGCGGTGGCCCGGGCGATGATATTAGTTATGCTATTGAGGGCATGGCGATTAAAGAGGTAGACGTCGACGGTCCGGAGCCAGGTACACGCTACTACTTTCTTCACCAAGATGGGCGCAAACAGTATCATGGCATTGGGAGCATGGGAAAGCATATGGGGCGCCCCTACACAAAAACCCAATAACACCCCATTTTATGACTACCGAGACTAATATAATATATCATGAAAATAAACAGAAAGCAACTCCGTAAAATGGTCTTGTGAGTAATGTCGAGGATGACCCTACGGGGTCTTACTCGGCGTTCATAGGGTAGGGCTAGCTCGCGCCAGTTGACACTGGCTTTTTGATTTACTCAAAAAATATTTAAAATTTGCAAAACATTTAGGTAGATTTATATAATTATGATTATAGTTATATACATGGAGTTAATATGAAAAAACTTACACGAAAACAATTAAGAAGACTTATTTTGACGGAATCAGAAGAGGTTGGCTCTTTTTATCGTACAACTTCCGGAGCAATGTTTGGAAATAGTCATTTTGGTGACCCAAGATTTACAGGCCTTACAGGTTTAATGGAGGCACTTGACGAAGCGCGCGGTCCTATTTATATGATTCGTGCAGTCGCCGAAGACTGTCGAGGTGCTGCAGCTGGTGGAGAGGATTCATACGCTATCGATCAAGAGAATTATGATTATTTTGATAATATGGTCAAAATATGTGATGAACTCTTGGAAAAAATGCAGCATGAAGTCCTAATGCAATTTTAATTTAGACTTAAGACATGGGATAGTTATGATCACTATGAAAATAACAAGAAAACAATTGCGTCGACTCATAATAGAACAAATAGCCGACAACCCTACAGATGTCATAGATAAAGATGAATTTGTAGGTCCTTTGCCGGCGAATTACAAATCTGAATCTTTTTTATTAGAAGTGTTACATGATGTAATTGCGGCTAAAGGTAAATCTAAAAATTACACTGACTTAACTTCACTAGACGGAGGTACAGTAGGTATTGCACATTTTGCCTCGGACGGTCTTGGAGGTCTATATGAAGCTTTCGGTGATGATTTAGTTAAAAAATATTTTGGCAAGTATAAACCTGATATTGATAGTGTTCAAGCTTTAAAAGACGCAACCTATATGGGGTGGAAAAAAAGCAGAACTGGTTTACCTGTCTACTGTCGCGACAAAGGCGGACAGAAAGCTGTTAAAGGTACATGTTATAGAAGTATGACTTGGTGGGTCAAGGGTATGAAAGATTTTATTTCTAGCCCAGAGTCTAAAAAAATTCAATTAGAAGGTTGGAAAAAAGTTACTGTTAAACCAGCTGATAAAGTCATGGATGATTGGGACAAAGAATGGTTTACAAAAAGAGGTAGAGCAGTTGGGTACTGCCTTGTAAATAGTGGTGGTCCTAGTTTTTTACGTCGATTGGCCAAAGGAGGGAAGAGATCACCAAATGAAACGATTGATGCATACTCAGCAGAACATGGCAGCGTTAGAAAGAGATTTAGAATATTAAATAAAATGTATCCTGATCCTAATTTCAAACCAAAGTCTTTTCCTAAAAGTTATAAATAAATTAGTTAAATATATTTTGTAAAGAAATAAGTCCCTATGTATAATCTAATTATTGGAATTATATCCAATAAGCAAGTAGATAAAACAGGAGAATACATGCAATTCAATAAGTCAAAAAGCACAAAACGTTTCAATTTCAATATTAGCCGTGATACTAAGTCTCACCGTTCTGGTGCAAATACAGTAACAATCACAACAAATCCTTCAGATGATTCTTACCTAACTTCACGTTCACAGATCACGATGACGGTTAAAGAAGCAAAAGCTTTTCAAAACTTTTTAAATACTTATATTAGTGGCAAGACTTCAGTATCTAATTAACTGGAACAGATTGTTACCTAAAAAAGAAGGTCGGCACAAGCCGACCTTTAATTTTTTTAATTTTAACTTTCTTGATTATATAATTAATAATGACGATAACTCGAGTATCAGGAGAGGATATACATGAAAATTTCTAAACATAAATTAAAAAAAATTATTATAGAAGAAGTTGAAAAAGCCTCACTAAAAGGCAAGAGTTTTCATGCTGATTTAATTAACGAATTACTTCAAGTTTATGATGAGTATGGAATCAAGTGTGCCTTTATTGGTAAGGCATATAATGAGGATGACAAACCAGGAACGTTGATCCTACTTGATGAATATCGCGATTCTTGTAATAATGCCCCTGGTTCTTTTAAGAAAGCGTTAGAATTCTTAAAAGATATATATGGAGATTCCAGAGTTAAGAAAATAGCAAAGACAAAATGGAAATATGCAAAAAATAAGAAAAGCAGTCAGACAGCTAAATCTCTTGAGTCAGTGTTTTTTCCAAGAAGTTTAGGAGATGAAATATTTGTTATGCCTGCTAGTTGGATCCCTGTCGACTTAATTGAAGAGGTTTTAAAAGATCCGGAAAGTGGCTTAGAAGACTACCTAATACACATTGAAATGCGTAGTACTGGATTTGCTTAAATTAAATTTTTATATTGACTATTTAAAAGATATATATAAATGAAAATACTATATGATATCATTAAAATAACTACCCATAAGGAGAAGTAAAAATGAAAAAAATGAGTAGAAAAGAATTGCGTGTATTGATTGAATCTGCAATATTAAAAGAAGATCCGTCGGCAATTGGAGCCTTTGGAGACAGAATTAAACAAGGTGTTAATAGACTTAGAAATCAATCAAGGTTACAAGTCGGTGGTGATCCTATGTCAGTTGATGGCTCCGGTCCAATATTAGGTGACTTTTGGATGTATATTACAGGAGAACCTGGATCGTCCGGTGAACAGTTCGGTGGCGTAAGATTTGCACTAGGCAATGATGGAAAGATGCTAGCATCCTATGATTCAGGAAAAAAAGTTACCTATCGATTTGTTGATGACTTTGATGGTATCCTAGTCATGGTGCGCGCACAAGGTTCAGGTGACCAGTTTCATAGATTAGCTCACGAACTTAGCAATAAAGGATTGAGTGCCGTTTACGGTAAAGACATGTCTAACGTTAACATGGATGATTACATTGAAGAACTTAAGGCTTGTGAGGAGTGGTTAGTTGATAAATTCGAATCCTTAGGAGGAAAACCTTCCGGAAGCCTTAATGAGTCTAGAGGTACCTTATATAGAAAAAGATACTGGGGAAGATACTAATTACCAGTAAGGTTTCATGATACCGTGAGATTCATGAAGTAACCCAAAAGCATGACCTAGCTCATGTCGAAGTGTAATATTGTCCTTTCTGATCATGTGGTCGGATAGGACAATTTTTGCATCTGTTAAAATTTTTTCATCAGGTTTGTTCTTATAATAGAAGAAATTTAATTTTGTCTTACCGTAGTCTTCTGTGTATGTTTTATTTCTAGATATTTGTATGACATTACTCTGATGATCACAACTAGAGTTGAATTCAACCTCAATAGGCCCTAAGTCAAGTTCTTCCTGCCACCAGTTAATACTTTCAATAACTTCTCTTTCATTAACATGCTGATCACAAACTTGAACTTTAGGCGTATTTTCCCAAACATATGTTTCTGAAGCGGCTGTACTGATTAAGTTTAAAAATAGTAAAAACATTTTCTTTCCTCTTTGTTTTTATTATAATTAGTTTTGTGCAAGGTTACATTATGACTAAGTTATTTAGAGACTATAAACAAATTAAGACAAGAATTATGGGTAAGAGATATACTCTTTGGATCTCCGATACTGACAGGAAAAGAAAGTTAGGTCTATCAGGCATTAAGAACCTGCCTAAGGGCACAGGCATGTTATTTAAATATAATAAATACGTAACTAACAGCTTTACGATGAAAAATACTAGCATTCCCTTGACAATAATCTTCTTAGACGAGAGTATGAATGTGTTAGAGGTTTTTAAGTGCAGGCCTTTTTCTAAAAAGAGTATACAACCTAAAAATCCATATCAATATGTAATAGAAATATAGAATTAAAGTAGATATATAGTTATATAGTAAAAGTATTCGTGGAGAGCATATGTCAAATTTAATTAGTGAAGAATGGATTAAAAGAGAGATTAAAAAGTCTATATTAAAAGAAGTCAATACTAGATATGACATAAAAAATACAAACAATATTAATGAAGGAATTGGTGACTTGGCTTTTGACACTGTAGGTTTTGTTTTAGACAAAGCTGGAGGCCTTTTTGATATGATTCCGCTCAAGTATCAGGCTCCCATTAAAGACTATATCTTTACTAAGGTAGCTAATTCGTTTGGATTTTCTGCCAATTCAATTATCGGGATGTTTGTCAGATCTTGCATAGCTGAACTTTCGTTTACTAAGATGGGAGACATACTTGAGGGTGAAATTGAGTGTTCAGAAGTGACAGAACTGGTGTCTGTTGTCGCTGGTCGTCTATTAACAAAATTCGGAATTAAAAAGCTAATGGTTTGGATACTACAACACTACGATCTAGGAGAACTCACTAATATTTTGACCGGTTTTGATCCTTTCCAAAGAAATACGCAATATGTTTCACAGGGATTACTTCCTAGACTTGAAGATGCTTATTCAGAAGAGAGTATTAGCGATAGCCAGGCTAATAATATAATGAATAGTCTTATTGGTATGGGTCTCTTACACCTTATCGAAGGCTTCGTCAGAGACTACATTATTGAGAGTGTTGTTCCGGCAGTCTCAGAAAAGCTTTGTGAAATGGATATTGATGATATTAGAGACGAGATCGGAGACGCTGACTCCGGTGGGTTCGTAGACAGAATTGCTTCAGCAGGTGCAGAAGTGGGATCAGATGTAGGATCAGATGGTGTCCCTGAACTTTTACGTCGATTGCCCACAGATCTTTCATGATCGTAAGAAAATAATCACATTAGTTATAAAAAATAAAAAAATTGCAGTATAATTCAATATGCCCACAAGAGAAAATAATGAAATTAAGCGAAAAAATAATAAGAGATATCATAAGAAAAAGAATAATTGAAGCAAAATTATCAGTACTTAATGAGGCAATATCAGTAAGTGATTATAAAATATCTGACCAAGGCGTATCTTTTGCATTAATTAAGGATAATCCATCAACGATAACAGGAAATAATCCTGTCTACCATGAACTACCTGGCAGCGCTGAAAATAAATCGGACGGTACTCAATGGTGTAATTACAATGGTCTGACCAATAATACAGTAAGAGGCGTGATCTTAGAAAGTGCCACCGGTCCTAGCTATTTCATACCTAGACCTTTTTTCACTGATCCTCAAGATTATAACACAAATTATGACAATTGTTCTTTTTTAAAAAAGTTAAGGGGAGACAGCGAATGGAAAATACTAGGCACAAATAATGATGAGTACAAAGAAGCCATAGAAGCATTCGCAAATGCTATTAGTAACGCGAGAAGCTTACTGGAGACTGAGTTAAACGGAAATGATACACCTTTTGATGCATTAAAAAGACTCAATACTGCTAGTTCGAACAGGCCGACTGGGAGAGGTTGGGAATCTTATATGTATCAGGCTTTGAAAACAGTAGACGGTAATGATTATTCAAATATAAGTAAAGACACAGACAAACTCTCATCGTCATATTCCGGTGGAGACATTAAGGTGGGAGATAGGAATCTTTCGCTTATCACAAAATCGATATCTAAATCAGGCGGCCAATCAGAGTCATTTAAACAAGCAGTCTACATTAGGGCGATCCTAAAACCAAAAAATGACCCTTTAGTCATACCTGGATTTACAGGGACAGCATTAGCCGGCACTGCAGCAAATGGACGGACAATAGGTCAGCAAATGTTGAGATCCCCACCCGGGGTTGTAGGCACAGACTTACATTGGAGAAAAGTCTTAGCAAAACTTAATAATGTACCGCTAACTGATACTGAAGAGTGGTGGGCAGATATATTTTCTGATCTAGTGATGGGTAAAGACAACTCCGGAAAAGGTTATAGTTACTCTGATTTTGAGAGGCTGTCAGCAGCTTATTCTGTTAAACAAGAACTTAATGATCCGAATGAAAGATTTAGTCTAGGTCAAAGAATTTATAAAAGCTTTAATTCTGATTATGATCCACAAGGAGAGGGTGTAGGTATGCCTGATCAGGCTGACTTCTATGCCAACGCTTTTACGAAGGTATACAACAAAATGAGAACTGATGCCCAGACACGCTTAAGACAAGGATTGCCTTTACAGTGGTCTCAGGTTAATGGAAACATTCAAGCCGTAAATTATGATCTAGTTGAACGTGAATACAGGGAAAGTCTTCAAGCCAGCATAGATCAGCTCATACAAGATGAAGATGACATTCAAACTTTAACAATCGCCGGCGCTGTATCAGGAAGACCGGGTACAGTTAGTACTAATGTTGCTCCGGGTATTCCGGGTAGCGTTACGTTTAATCAAAGTCAAACCACCGGTGGTTATCAAAATAATGCTCCTAATCGGGTTACGACAAGAACTACCGTGCCAAGTGATAGAGTGTTAGGCATTGACATGAGACTAGACATTTCCTCCAGTCCTGGAATTAATAGTTTTGATGACTTAGGTTATGTAAAGGGTTCGAACAAGAAAATCAAAGAGATAATTAGATCGTTAATATCTAGCAACAAAGAGTCTAATTTTAGAGGCACAACAGTCAGGCTTAAGGTTTATTACAATGATAAAGGCAAGGTTTATAAAATTGCTTTTCTTAGTGCAAGAGATAAAATTTCTAGCATAGTCATGACAAAATTTAAAAAAGAATTAAAGACATCTCTTAATAATTTGTCGGTTGATGATTTTAACGTACGGGAGCCGGCGACACGGATTCAAGTGGCTAGTGCGCCTATAACAAGTACGACAGCCAGTACTACAGGAATATCATCGACAACTACAGAAATAAAAGGACATGTCCGACATGTATACACAAAGTCTGGTATGAGTTTCACAAGCAAAATAATACCTGATGAAAGCTACGCCGGCGATCCTGCAGTCTTAACAAGTCCGGAGTATGATGGTGAAGGATTGGTCATGGAAGAAATACCCAATCCTTCTCGTGACGATCTATCAACTCTATGGTACGAGCATGTCGGTAAAAAGAAGATGGACGAGCAAGGCAGAAAAAATAAGACTTTCGTTAGAATTAATTTTAAAGTGTATTGATCTTTCGCTTTCTACCTTCATATATTGCTTTTCTACCCGGTTTGCTTTTTGCAAAGAGCTTGATCAATTCACCTGCCTTTGCATTTGCTTGATCCTCATGAAAGCCTCCAGCGTCTCTGATCGGACCTTTTATTAAACCTATTTGATCTTGCATCATGTGTGTCATTTCATGTGCAACAGATCTCAAGACATCCGCTAACGCCCTGTTTTTGCAATAGACCTTGCAACAATTATTTCCTACTTCATAAAGTGCCGTCGTTGCTATACCGTGAGGTTCTCGAGAATTGGTCAGAAAGACACTAAAATCTCCCTCTATTGGTAAACTATCTGCACAAAACAAAATGAATTCTCCAGCAAGTTTAAGCTGCTCAGGTGCATAATGCAAGTCATGGTCAACATGTAATTTCATTGCTTCCTCTTTTAATCAATATATATCAATAATTTTATCAACAGACTTTACTAATGATGATATTTTTTCTATATCGGGTCCCATCGATACATTCTCAAATTCCACTGCTGCTGCTACAAGTATTGATACTAGCTCGCCCTTTTCGTTGTATACAGCGGATCCGCTGCTTCCAAAAGTTGCAGGTACACTATACATGCAAAAGTTTAACTCACACCCTGCGAAATAACCATCGAACATCAACCTAGTGTTTGGTGATCCTATTCCATCCGGTGCAGCAAAATTATAGACCTTATCACCTATTTTTGGCATTTGCTTCGCAAACTTTACCGGTTTGAAAGTTTCTTTTTTAAATTTAAGAGCTTCTAATAGACAAAGGTCATTTTCCTCATCCCTAATTATTATTTTTGCTTCTCTTTCTGTGTTACCTATGTGGACCTTTATTGTTCTTGTTCCCTGTAGCGACATGTCCTCTTCAGGTGGGGTGTCAACGCAAAAATGATTTGCTGTCATAATAAAAACATGAGACTTTGACTGGGATATTACGACGCCGCTAGCGGATGATTCTGGAAAAATAATTTCATCACATGTTTCCTTTTTCTTGTCAAATTCTTCACAAAAAACTAAATTAACTTCCTTGACTAAAAATGTAAAATTAGATAGTTGATGTCTGTAGTTATTGTTGAATTTTGGCGTTACTATTTTTGGGTGACCGTGACAACTAAATAAATAAAACATACTAAATAAAGATAGAATAGATCCCCACATAATTTCTCTCCAATGTCTAATAAAATAATCTACATGCATATAAACCCTTATAATTTTAAGTATTACACAAAAATGTAACGTACAAAATAGTATTATATAATATAACTATACGATCAAGGAGCTATTATGACAATACGTTTAGGTTATGCATGTATTAATATGCATCTTCAAAAAACACAAAAGATAACAACAAATCGAGGTATGATCAAGCGCACATTCAAGGCAAAGGGTATTTCTTATGCCTCAGAGTTGGCAGAGCATAACACAAGAAACATTTTACCAATTCTTATGTGGAATCACAAGAATAACATTAAAGTCTTCCGCATGACATCCTGCCTATTCCCATGGGCATCTGAATATGAATTAGAAGATTTGCCACATTGGGAACAAATACAAATTAATCTTAAAAAAGTTGGTGCTTATGCAAAACACTGTGGTATACGCCTATCCTTTCACCCGGGACCTTTTAATATTCTCACTAGCCCAAAAGAACATGTCGTTGCCAATTCAATTAAAGATCTAGACACCCACGGTAAAATTATGGACACCATTGGTATGGCACGTGATCGCTGGTCAAAGATTAATATTCACATCGGAGCCACATACGGCGATAAGCAGCCGGCTATCGATCGTTGGTGCAAAAACTACGAAAGGCTACCAGAAAGTGTCAAGACACGTATCACACTAGAAAATGACGACAAGGCTAGTATGTACAGTACCAAAGACTTATATCAAGTCTACGAGCGATTGGGTGTTCCTATTGTTTTTGACTATCATCATCACAAGTTCTGTACCGGTGGTCAAACAGAAGAAGAAGCACTTAAATTAGCAGCTAGTACGTGGGGTGATGTGCGTCCGACATGTCACTATTCAGAGTCTAAGGCACTAAATGAAGGACTAAACGTTAAACCTCAAGCACATAGTGATTATATTTTCCAAGAAGTACAAGACTACGGCTTAGATATTGATGTAGTATTTGAGGCAAAAGCCAAAGAACAGGCGATACTTAAGTACAGAGAACTATACGGAGATAAACAATGTCAATTACTGGCAAAATAAAACAACATTTACCCCATCAAGAATTATCAGAAAAAATCTGGAAAGAAGAAAAATTAAAACCTGCGATACGTGAGCAACTGCTAGAAATAGCAGATGTATTCATTGAGTATCTTGGAATTCCTATCGATGTTGCTGATATCACAATGACAGGCTCATATGCAAATTACAACTATACACCCTATTCAGACATCGACCTGCATATTATAGTTGATCCAAAGTCCATCAATAAGGATGTTGATTTAGTTGAAGAATTTTTAAAAGCTAAACGACAATTCTGGAACGATCGACATGATATTAGAGTACTAAATATAGAGGTTGAGATGTATGCGCAAGATATCAACGAACCCCATGCTAGTAGTGGTGTATATTCTATCAAGAAAGACGAGTGGATAGAAAAGCCTAGTAAGTTTAGAAAAGAGTTTGATAGGACTAACGTTACCAGAAAAGTAAAGTATTTTAAAAGGCTTATCGACATAGAAATAGAAGAAGCCAAGATGAATAGAAACATTAAAGGACTAGAAAAACTCATAAATAAAATCCGTGATATGCGTTCAGCCGGGCTCGAAAAAAGTGGTGAAATGGCCGATGAGAATATTATTTATAAGGTACTGCGCAGTGAGGGAGATATACAAAAACTTTATGACATGAAAGATAATATCTTCGACGTTGACTTAAGTCTTTAGTAATCGTACATATCCGAGTCTAAGAAGCGGTCTAGTCTGTATGGAAGATATGGTTTGCCGGATTTTCTAAGTTCTCTCTGTTTTGCAGCATCTCTATAAACATCTTCTTGCCCTTGCCTAAATCGCTGCTGAGCCCTTCTCTTGAGAGCATAACCGGCATACGGGCCTTCATCCGGAATTCCCATATCAGATTTAGTGCCTGCGTCAAATGATCCTCTATTCACGCTTGTGTCGTAGAGGCCAAGGTGCTTGTCGATTTCGTCAACTGATTGTTGCAGAAACATGTCTTCTTGCTTTTTATTTGCAACGTCTTCTCCTTTCCCAATGTCGCGTCTCACGAGTTTAATTCTGTTAAGTGCTCTTTTTCTCAACCCCATTATAATTTCTTCAGGGGCATCTTCACTAATTGCTGTAAATATTCTTTGTGCTAGTTCAAAGTTGTTGAATACATGAGGTAAACCTAATAGCTTCTGAGTCTCAGACAATATTGACTCTCTAATAATATTTCTTAATTTTGATTCAGTAATTTTACCATTTTCCTGACCTTCATTGATTACTGTTATGTGATCCGGGCCTCCACCTGAAAGTATTTCTTGGTACTGGATGAGCCAGTTAGAATCATATTCTCCTGCCTTTTTATCATTAGAATATGGACCACCGTGAGGATAGTACTTGAAGTTTGGATTCCCACCGCCAAATAATTCTAAAGCATGATATAGTCGGTTCTGACGGTGGCGAGCGATTCTTCGACTAATCGTATTAGATCCGGGTACAGTTGGGTTTTGTAATTGACCTAATTGGATATATCGACTTCTTAAAATTTTATATATCATGTCACCGTCAGGTGGTAGGTTATACTCATTGTATCTTGGATTGTAGGGATCATTACCACTTGGATCTCTTTGACCGTATTGATTGTATATTTCTCGTGCCTTTTGTATTAATGCATTATCTGCTTGGAAATTTTCTAAATCCAGATCGTGAGGTAAACCAACAGCTCTTTGAGTTTCTGAAAGTAACATTTTTTTTATTTGATTTTTAGATATATTCATAAATAACCTTATTTCTTCTTCTTAGCTTTTTTTACAACTGCCCATGATTTTGAAGGTGTTGCTGAGTTAACTCTTGCATGTGCCCATTGATGTTGGCTCATACCTTTCCTAGATCCGCTACTTGCCCAAGCAGCCAGACCTTTTTTATATTCTGCATATACTGAACTAGGAGTCAATCCACGCTTTTCAGCTTTCTTTTTAAGCGTAGCTTTTGTTTTTGCACTTAAACCCTTGCCTTCTTCCATTTCAGCTGCATCTTCATCTGTTATTGAATTAAGCATTTCTTCTTCTAAGGCCTCCATAATTATTTTCCTTAATTGCCTTCTAGTTGTTTGTTCTTTCATACTGTCACTCCTCTTTCTTGTTTTAAAACCTTTTTTGTTTCTTTCTTTTTCTTCGCTATCTCCCCTAAGTTTATATATTCTTGGATCGTTAGGATTCTTTTTATAGAGTTCAGAAGCTTTAGCCATATCTTTACCTCTTTGGCCGCGAGCTTTGTATTTTTTCTTTTGATAATCATTAGGTTTAGGTTCAGACTTCTTTTCATTGATTTTGATAAATGACTCGACGACGTCTTCTAAGGTTTCACTTGCAACCTCTTTCCATGGTTCACCTTTTTTGTTGGGATCTGGATACGGGTGGCCACAATTTCTGCACTTATCAACACCTTCTTCATTGTGTGTGCCACAATTTGGGCAAACTAGTCTATTCGTGTCACCTTCATCTAATTTCTTTTCCCTAGCTATTTTATCTATTACTTTTTTAGGTAAGAAATCCATTTTAGTAATCTTAGGATTACCATCAGCTGGAATACTTCTATGACCTACATTTTTATCTTTTTTAGACTTACTTTTCTTTTTTTCATTTAGTTTTTGTAAATTGTTCAGAACTTGCTTTATTAATTTAGTGTCTTTCTTCATTATATCAACCTAGTTATATTTATATTAACTTAATTCATAATAAGTATAGAATATATATGTAATTATCATCCAGGGTACTAATATATATGTCAATTTTTAAAAATCATAAAACAGTTGCAGATCGATCTGCATCAGATAGAAGGCGCCATAAAGAAAAAATAGACAAGGCAATAAAGGAAGGTATACATGATATTGTTGCTGAAGAGTCTATTATCGGTCAAGACGGAAAGAAGAAAATTAAAATACCTGTCAGAGGTATAAAAGAATATCAATTTATACATGGTACAGGTAACGGTACAAAAGGCGTAGGTTCTGCACAAGGTCAAGATATTCAAAAAGGTCAGGTCGTTAGAAAACCTAGTCAAAAAGGTCAAGGAAAAGGTAAACCAGGTAAACCAGGCGACAATAAAGGTGAAGATTATTATGATGTTGAAATATCGCTAGATGAATTAGCAAAATATCTTTTTGACGATTTAAATCTTCCTGACTTAGATAAAAAGCAATCTGCAACTGTTATGGCAGAAAAAATTAAAAGAAAGGGTTATCGATCTAAAGGTATTAGGGCTAGATTATCTAAGAAAGAAACTCTTAAAAATAAGATTAAAAGACAAAATCAGGCGGTTAAAAACGGCACGTATGATCCGGATAGTGAAGAAAGATTTCCATTTCACTATGAAGACTTAAAATATAAACATATCGATGTAAAGAAAAAACCCATTACAAATGCTGTTATTTTTATGATTATGGATGTTTCTGGATCAATGGGAAAGCGTAAAAAATTCTTAGCACGATCATTCTTTTTCTTATTATATCAATTTATCCGTTATAAATATCAAACTGTCGAAATTGTATTTATATCGCATACAACTGAGGCCCAAGAAGTAAACGAAGATGACTTTTTTAAAAAGGCTAGTAGTGGAGGTACTTTCATATCGTCAGGTTTGACGATGGCAGAAGATATAATTAACGAAAGGTATAGTCCAACTTCCTGGAACATATATGCTTTCCACTGCTCAGATGGAGATAATTGGTCCGAAGACAACGATAAGGCATTAGAAAAAATGTCTTATTTGTCTGACGTGAGTCAACTCGCAGGATATATACAAATTAAACCTGAGCAAAGCTCTATATGGGGTGAAGAAATGGCAAAAGTATTTGAAGTCTTAACTAGTAATAGTTTTAAAGTTTGCCGAATTAAAGAGAAGTCTGATATTTGGCCTGAATTTGCCAAACTATTTGGAGGAAAATATGAGCTCTAACTGGGGTGTAAAAGATCTTAAGATATGGGATGACAAAATATGTGAAATTGCAAAAAGTTACGGATTAGACTGGCATGAAATAACATATGAAATATGTGATTATTATGAAATGATTGGTCATATGTCATATCACGGAATGCCTAGTCACTATAATCATTGGTCATTTGGTAAATCATTTGAACAAACACACTTTAATTACAATTTAGGACAAACTGGTTTACCATATGAAATGATAATTAATTCTAATCCTTCTATTGCTTATTTAATGATGCAAAACCCATTATATTTACAAATTCTTATTATGGCGCATTGTATTGGTCACAGTGACTTTTTTAAAAATAACAGATGTTTTAAAAATACTGATCCAGATCATGTAGTTTCTAGAATGAGAAATGCCAAAAAAAGAATTCAAGGATATGTTGAAGATCCACTTATAGGGCAAGATAAGGTAGAAAAATTTTTAGATAACTTACACGCAATAAAGTATCAAACCAATAGATATAACTCTCCGAGAAAGTCTAGACAAGATATCAAAGCCGGCGAAATAAAAAAATATAACAAGTACAAAGAAAAAGGAATTATTTTAAATGCAGATGTACTTCATAGCCAGAGGCTACTGCAGCCAGATCATGATATGCTATCTTTCTTTTCTGAATATTATCCTGACTACTTCAAAGACTGGCAACTGGATTTAATTGACATTGTAAAAGAGGATAGTCAGTATTTTATGCCCCAAATACAAACAAAAATATTAAACGAGGGTTGGGCTTCTTTTTGGCACTATAAAATAATGCATGATTTAAATCTACCAGATTCAATGCATCTACCTTTTCTTAAAATGCATAATGCTGTTGTCAGACCACACCTAGGTAGGGTTAACCCTTATCATGTAGGCTTCTATATATTCCAAAAATTAGAAAAAGAGCATGGATTAGAAAAATGCTTTGAAGTAAGAGAGATAAGTGACGATGTATCAGCACTAAGAATGTTGTTGAATGAAGAAGATTTTAGAGAGTTAAATTTCTTTGCATACGAAAATAAAAAAGATGGAAGCGCAGTAGTATCTGAAGTTGTGGATCATGATGATTGGAAAGTAGTCAGGAATGAACTAATTAGAAACACAGGAATCAATATGATACCGCACGTGTATGTAGACAGCATTGACAAAGCAAACACTCTAATTCTCAAACACGAACATGATGGTAGGGACTTGGACTTGGATTATGCAGACAAAGTCATGGATCACGTACGGAATCTTTGGCCATATGATGCAAAGCTTTACACTGTAATAGAAGAAGAAGTTTGGGAAATTTAATTTTACATTCAAAATAGAATAAAATATTATTGTAGCGAAACAGGAGAAACAATATATGTCACGCACTAAAAAAGACTTTTTAGACTTGATCCAAAAGCAAAGAAAAAAGAAAAAGAAAGAAAAATTTGAAGGCAATTTTTTAGAATACCTTGAAATGATTAAAGAGAATCCTGAGAAAATAAAGTTAGCACATAAAAGGCTTTATGAAACAATTTGCGATCACGGTTTGGAAACCGTAGATGTAGGTTCTGATTCATACAGAGATATTTTTAATGGTGACAAAATAAGAACTTATGATTACTTTAAAGAAGAATTTTTTGGAATGGAGTCAGTAATTAATAAATTAATGAGATTTTTAAAATCAGCTGCCCACAAAGGTGAAGAAAGCAGACAGGTTCTTCTTTTAATGGGACCGGTGGGTGCTGGAAAATCTGCGCTAACTGAACACATAAAAAGAGCTCTCGATGGCCAAAGATACTACCATTTAGAAGGTGATCCACAGAGAGGTGAACCCCTACAGTTAATACCAAGATCACTTAGAAGTGAAATGGAAGACGTATTAGGCGTTACGATAGAAGGTGACTTAAGTCCAATAGCTCGGTGGGACTTATTAAACAAGTACGAAGGAAAATATGAAAATTTTAAAGTTGTAGAGTCGACATATTCCCAACGAGGTAGAAGAGGTATCGCTGTAGTACCTCCTATGGATGCGAATTCGCAGGATACTTCTGTGTTAATTGGGACTGAGGACATTAGTAAACTAGATCTTTATTCTGAGGATGATCCTAGAGTACTCTCTCTTAACGGTGCGTTTAACGTAGGTAATAGAGGCATAGTTGAGTTTGTTGAAGTTTTTAAAAATGAAATTGAATTTTTACATACTATGTTAACAGCAACGCAAGAAAAACGTGTACCGACACCAGGTAAACATGATATGATTTTCTTTGACGGTGTAATTCTTGCTCACTGTAATGAAAGTGAGTGGAATAGATTTAAATCAGAGCACACTAATGAAGCCATCTTGGATCGTGTTGTTAAGATCAATGTTCCCTATGTTCTAGAGTTAGATCAAGAAAAGAAAATATATCAAAAAATGATTCGAAGATCTGATTTTAGAAATGCTCATATTGCTCCTCACACTTTGAAAATTGCATCGATGTTTTCTGTAATGAGTCGACTCCAACCTTCTAGAAAGTGTGACTTGCTTACAAAAATGAAAATTTATAACGGTGAAGCAATTATTGAAAAAGGCAGAGTTAAAAAGGTTGATATACGTGACCTCAAAGACGAAGCACAACATGAAGGAATGGAAGGTATTTCCACAAGATTTATAATGAAGTCATTAGACTCAGCTTTATCAGATTCAGATAATGGCATGATAACACCAATTAACGTTGTTGATTCTTTAATTAAGCAGGTAAAAGAACAAATCATAGACGAGGATGCTAAAACTAGATATCTTGAGATATTACAAAAAATTATTCGAGAAGAATATCTTAGAATTCTAGAAACAGAAATTGCTAAGGCATTTATAACAGCATACGAGGAACAAGCCCAATCTTTATTTGACTCCTATTTAGACAACGCTGAATGCTTTACAACAAAGACAAAGGTTAAAAACAAAATAACTAGAGAAGAATCAGAACCAGATGAAAAGTTTATGAGAACAATTGAAGAAATGATTGGTGTCGTCGGATCAGCCCGAGATGGTTTTAGAAATGATGTAACAGCATTTATGTTTTCTAAAATGAGAAAAGGTGAGACAGTTGATTATCGATCTTATGGTCCACTAAAAGAAGCAATTGAACAATATCTTATTTCATCTGTTAAAGATATTGCAAGAATTGTTACCCGTTCTAAATCGCGCGATGACAATCAAAAGAAAAAATATACTGACATGATTGATACATTAATTAATGAATATGGATACAATGAATCATCTGCAGAGGAGATATTAACTTATGCTAGCAACAATCTCTGGCGAGATTCCTAAGGTAGAAGTATATAGTAGAGACGTCATTGATAGATTTCTAGCAAATGAAAAAGCTCATTTTTTAAGTTTTGAAAATAGAAATGCGCTATACCAAAACAAAAAGCTAATAACCACATCAGGATTGAACTATTTAAATATTCTTCCAGAAGGAAAGACAAATACTGTCCTTAAAAACTTATTATTGAAAGAGTATAATGAATGTGAAAAAGTATATCCATACTTGGGTGATGTTTTTTTAGAATTATTTTTTAACAAAAAAGTAAAGATTAAGAGTCTTAAAAGATTTGAGAAGAAAAGTGAAAAAAACTTTTTAAAATCTTTAAGAACGGAAGTGAAAAATATAACATCATGGATCATGAACAACATTAATCTTGAAAGAGCTATTAACATCCAGTCAACAACCCAAAAAGATATAATTTTAGAACTTGAAGATGAATTTTCTTTAAAGTTTTCTTACGACTTTGATTTCTTCAATAATTTAAGTAATTTAACTTTTAGAGAGTATAAATTTATTATTATAGATGGTTATATAGAAACTGTTGGTGAGGTTCATCACCTATTTTCAAAAGCAAATATTAATAAAATTCCCTACGTTGTATTCTGTTATGGCATGTCTGATGAAGTAAAACATAATATCATGATCAATAACAGGCAAGGAAGGTTTTGCATACTTCCTGTTTCGTTAGACGTTAATGATGAAAATACTTTAAATATTTTAAATGATATAGCAATACTCCATGAAGGAGATGTAGTTTCTAGTAATATGGGTCAAACAATTTCGCAAGAGATAAGAAAAGAACTTAAATACGGTAAAAAAATAACATTTCGTAAAAATTCAATACAACTTACGCCTAAAGCTACGATTAAAAAGATTGAATCACATAAAAAGTTTTTAATAAAAAGACTAGATGATGCAATGACAAAAGGAGACGTAAACCTAGACCCTATTAAAAACAGGATAAAAAACTTTTCAATGAAAAAACTAAATATATATCTACCAACTGATTTAGTTGTTGATAATGGCTTTCAAAGAGAATTAGTATATTCTTTGGCTTTCTTAAGAAACATAAATAAAGAATATAAAATTTTATCTTATCTTGAAAGGGAGTATTATATTCCTAAGCAATTTTTAGACCTTGTAGAAAAAAAGTCTAAAAGTCTAAGGGAAATATTTCAAAATATAGAAATAGTCTTAACATAGGAGATATAAAAAATGGCAAAAGTAAAAAGTTCAAATAAACAAAAAAGCAGTAAAGTTGAAATAATGAGAACAATTGCGACGTCAATTGAATTTATCAAAAATCAGATAGCTAACGATCTAATAGAGGCAAAAAGCAAAAAAATTATTGACTTAGAAAACGATGATTTGCAGAAAATAACATCGATAGTTGAAAATAGCATCACAGCTTCTTTCGTAAGAGTTTCTGGACAAATTGAATCGAGATTGTAAACAATGTTAGGCGTAACGCATACAATTGAATGTCATTGTGTATTACCCTTGTATAAAAATAAGTCACCCTCTGTTTATCACAAGTTTGCTGTTTACAACAAAGTAGATGAAAATGGAAGAGTACTATCTAAGTATGTTAACTGCAATAATTGCGGAATTACACACTTTGTTTATGAGATATGCAAGTCAGAAATAAAGGTGGGTAAAGAAGATCTACCAACTGTCAGAAGAATTGATGAAGTTAAACTTTCACTTCCAGAAAAACTAGTTAAATTTTTAGAATCTTACGAAGTACAAACTTTTGTATATGAAAAAATAGAAGATGCAATTAGCAAATCAATATATCCCACAGAAATAATTTTGAAAAGAGAAATAATTGATGAATCACACCATGTAAAGATTATTAAAGTGACATCAGAAAATAAATTCACAGTTAATACTGAAGTGATTAATACAATAATTAGAGGTACCGCTTAATGAGTTATTCAGTTAAATTAGAAAAATTGGCAAAAGAAAAACAAAAGTCTAGAGATATTGTAAAAGAAATATTAAATTTTGGAGTAACAGAACAGCAAAAACTAGATATTATTAATGGAATTGCTGTGTCTTTAGAAAATAACAATGCATTAAAAGAATTATCACTAGTACTTAAAAAGTATAGAGAATTAATTAACAAAGAAGAAGAAGAAGATAATAATAGTAACAATAATAATAAAATTATTCTAGAATAAGACAGGAGGATATTATGTCGTTAAATGAAAGCTTGCTATCGCAATTTGAAGAACTAAAACTTTTAGTAGAAACACTACAGACAGATGTAGTGAAAAATGCCCAAGGAAATAAATCAGCAGGTATTAGAGCTAGAAAAGGTTTAAGGGAAGCAAAAAAGCTAGCGTCAACAATTGTTAAAACGTCTTTAGAGACCGACAAGAGTTAGATATTACAACTATTTAATTTAAACTCAGAGATCCTATTTTGTCTCTGAGTTTTTTTATTGCGTTTTTTTCTATTTGACATATTCTCATTCTAGTTACTTTAAAAATATCACCAATATCCTGAAGTGTAGTTTTGTCTTCGTTAAATTCTTCGTCCTTCAAAAGTAAAATACAGCAGTTGTTTGACTTACCACAGTTAATCCAATACCTGCAATCTTTTATGTCACACGATTTGCTATTCTTTTTATTATAATTAAAACATTTCATATTATACGTTCCTTATGTGATATTTATGATTATACATCGATATCTTTAAATTAACAAAAGGATGAGCATGACAGATAGAAAAATATTTATTATTGATACAAGCGTTCTACTTTATGATAAAAATTCAATACATTCCTTCCCGGAAAACGACGTTTTAATACCCTTGGTTGTCTTAGATGAACTAGATAGATTTAAAGATAAAAAAGGATTGGTAGGAGAAAATGCAAGATATATTAATAGATACTTAGATGATTTAAGAAAAGAAGGATCTTTACACAAAGGAATAAAGATTGCAAATGGTCAAACAATCAAAGTTGCACTATCAGGATTTAAAAAAGTTCCAATCGGACTAGATCCTGACTATGCTGACAACAAGATGATATCCTTGGCTTTAAGTATACAAGAAAACGTAGAAAATAAAGTTGTATTGATCACCAAAGATATAAACTTTAGAGTTAAGTGTGATTCTCTTGGTATATGCTCTGAAGATTACTACAAAGATAAAGTAACGATAGAAGGTGAAGAGGCATTTAAAGGATATGTTGAGATTGAGGCTTACGATCCATTTACTATTGATGAACTCTATGATTATGTAAAAAATAAAGAAGGAACTGAAGATTGTTTAGAGAATTTTTTAGAACTTTTTGAAGATCAGCACAATAGGAAACCCTACGAAAACGAGTATTTTTGCATAAAATACGATTCTAAGTCATTTATAGGTAAATACGAAGAAGGTGTCATAACAAGAGCCTTAAAACCGGGTGAGTTATTGGAGTCTTTTGCAAGATTAGATATTAGGGCAAAAAATAGAGAACAGTTATATGCTCTTAATTCTCTATTAGACCCGTCTTTACCTCTAGTAACAATCTCGGGCTTAGCTGGTAGCGGTAAAACATTTATTACGCTTATGGCAGCATATGCAATGGTTCAAGCAGGATACTATGAAAGAATTGTCCTTACGAGAAATGTTCAGCCTGTGGGGAGAGATATTGGATATTTGCCCGGGTCTATGGAGGAAAAAATGAATCCATGGATTGCTCCTATCATGGACAATTTAAGAGTAGGTCTTAAGGACAATAATCTTTCACTATTCAATACACTCAGATCACAAGGCGTCATTGAAATAGCACCGTTATCTTATATAAGAGGAAGAACCTTTAATGACAGCATACTTATCATGGATGAAGCACAAAATGCTACTATTCATGAACTTAAAACAGTGATAACAAGAATGGGTGAAAATTCTAAAATTATTCTTTTAGGAGATGTAGATCAAATTGACACTCCCTATATTGATGCGCTGTCTAACGGTTTGACAATAGTTGCAGAAAAATTCAAGAATCAAGCTTGTGCTTCTCATGTTGCACTAAAGCGTGGAGAAAGATCTCATTTAAGCGCAGTTGCAGCATCAATTCTAGGATAGTAATATGGCAACAAGAGACGACAATAGATATAGAAAAATATACTCTTTCATCCGGAGAAAACCATCACCATCAGGAGACGACGTGACATTTGAATCATCAAAAGCAACAGTGACATCAGCCGATCAAGTCACAATTAATTTTTCAACTGTGTTTTCATCTGCACCTTTTGTCACGGCAACAGCATATGATAGTGCCACCAACAGTCAAGCCAATGTCAATGCCTATATAATAGCAGTTGCTACTAACCAAGTAACAATTGGTTTTTCTGCGGCTTTTACTGGAGAAGTACATTATCATGCGATACAAGCAGATTAATTAAGGAGTTAAAATATGGCATCGAGCTTTAGATCAGATGACGCACTTCTATCAGGAAGTTTAACACAATTAAAAGATGGAAGTCAGTATTTAATTGGCGGCGCCGGAATCAGCATAGTTAC
>Ga0181393_1000182_pt1 | contig 22979 bp, 17 predicted proteins | sample 16SPOviralmetaG_FD_130122 | JGI IMG/M metagenome (GOLD analysis project Ga0181393, IMG submission 130122) | Marine viral communities from the oligotrophic San Pedro Time Series (SPOT) site, San Pedro Channel, CA, USA - 16 SPOT_SRF_2010-10-21 | ecosystem: Environmental > Aquatic > Marine > Strait...
CTTGTAGTATTATTTGTAAATAGGGATAATGGGAAATTTTTTACACTACCTAATGCAAATTTATCCATACTATCATAAGTAGTAACTATTTTATGTGTTATACTATCATCATTTTCAGTAAAAAGAATGTTGTGATCATCATTATCTGAATTATCTTGTATAATTAAACGAGGTGATGCACCTTCTATCTTTACTGAATGAGAAACATGGAGTTGTGTATCAGGGTTAGATATTCCAAAAATTCCTACAAATCCATTACTACCTTTAGCAAATATACGTGGCCTTGCATCATCACCTGCATATATTTTGGCATCTGCAGATGTTCCAGCTCTTAAAACTGCGTCCTCAATCCCAGATACAACTGTATTTCTTCCAGTTAAAACTGTTGTTTGGGCATTTGATATTGCGTTGGTATTATAACTAGAATCTTTATAAAGTTGATGTTCAGAATCATTTAAAAGAGTAATAGGACCATTAACATCTAATGTAGATTGTGGTGATGATACTCCTATACCTACTTTACCATCTTCTTTAATACGCATTCTTTCTTGCATACCAGATGTAGAACTTCCTGAAACTAAAAACTTAATATCTGCATCAAAAGCAGCGTCATTTGCTGTAGAAGATATAAATGCTTGTGCTGTACCACTCGATATTCCTAATGTTGCTTGTCCACTATCTGTTTGATCTACTTTAACTTGAACATAGCTAGTACCTTGAACTAAAATATTACCATCTGCTACTGTTAGTTTATCATCTGGAGTATGTGTTCCTATACCAATATTACCCGTTTCTAAAACTGATAGTACTTCACCTGCACCAGCTGTAGCACCTGCATATAATCTCCATCTGTCTGCATCAAATCTTAGAGTTGCTACATCTGAATTACCATATTCTAATACTTGACCTGAAGTACCACTAACTAAATTACTGAAATTGTTAGATGCATATATAGTTCCGGCAACAGTTAGTTCGTAGCCAGGATTTGTGTTTCCAATACCAACTCTACCATGTTTTAAATATAATAAAGAAGCACTTGCACCTGGTTGTACTGATATAGGAGTAGTAGTAGCCTCAGCATCATATAAAAAGAATTCATCATTACTACCAACACCCATAGAATATTGTTGGGCATCATTTTTATATACTATTTCAGCTTTTTTACCAACACCATCAGTTTCTAAATATAAGTAGGCAGTTTCTGTAGTATGTTTTAAATGAAGTAAACCACTAGGGTCAGTTATTCCTATACCAAGACTACTACTTGCTAAATAAGAAGAACCTGAAGCTCGTAAAGCTACATTGTAATTATTATAAGCTCCATCATCATTTCCTAAAAGATGTGATGATCCTATGTAATATCCTGATTTAGGTCCAATTTGATCTATTATTACTGCTAATTCATTTCCTTCACTGCCTGAAAAATGGAATGATGCGTCAGCTAAATTTGAAGATGCATCTTCGTGTCTATATGTAAAGAATGATGGTTGACCTGTAGGACTAGTACTATCTGAAAATTTAATTGAAGCACCTTTAGCATTATTAGTGTTTGCAAGATGGATAAGATCATGATCATGATCTCCTTCTGATTCTTTAAAGACAGTTAATTCTGTGGAACTAGTTATTGTACCAATAGATATTCTACGATGAGTAAGTACATCAGCTTCTGTCATATCATATGAAGTACAAGATGCTAAATAACATGTTATAGCTGTGGCAAAATTTATAGTACCCCCACCAATAGGGCGAATTGATACATGGCCTGCACCACCGTTAGGTAAAAGATAACCAGTATCAGTATCATAAGCTATTTGATCTCCTGTGTGGTTAACTCTTGCATACCATTCCCATTTACCTGTACCTCTATTGTCAGTTAAAAAATATGATGTTTTATTAGTTCCTTGTTGATTTTCATTAATTTGAAATTCATGAGTGTTAGGTAATAGTGCTTTAAATACTTGAACGTATGTGTGGTTTAACTGACTTGCAACATTACCAGAAGAAGAAATATGTGGGTTGTAAAAAGTTTGAATAAATCCACCTAAATTAGGTGATACCATATTGTCATTAAAACTACCTCCATGATATTTTATTTTAATTACATATCCACTAGAATTAGGAACACCTAAAGAATTATCAGTTGATGTTCTAAAATAATCAGCTCCTGCGTCAGATGAAGACTCATAATCTTTTATTTGAGCCCCATATTCAGGACTAAAAGCTCTAAATGTTTGTGTAGGTACTCCTCCTACACTATATGATTGACTACCCCACAAAGCATTAAAATCAGAAGCACTTTCTTCAGTCCATAACATTCTTTCTAATGTTACAGCTCCGTTATCCTCTGTTATTGTTGCTCCTGATGCATCTTTAAATTTACCATTATTATAAAGAATAACATTATTTACACCATCCCAAAAGTCTGTATCTAAATTTAAACATTTTCCTGAATTTCGAATTGCTGCTATAATAGGATTAAAAGAACCTCTTACAGAACTACTATTTTGTAAATCTAATACTTGGGTTGAATTTAAAGATAATGTTCCATCTTTTACATTTACATCCCCTTCATCATCTATAACTAATCTATCATATATGTCAGTTCCACCTGTATCTCCTGTTTGGAATATAATTTTTCCACTATCAGCTGTTTCAGAAAAAGATTTAATATATAAATTAGTTCCCCAATGGTTTAATTCATTTCCATCAAATGCTAAATGACCAGTAGTTCCTGATATTAAAAGTGAAGCACTAATAGACTGAGATAATTGATTTTGGGCATGAGGAGACATTTCTCCACCTAAACTTATTGATTTTTTTATAAAAATACCTTCTTCTTTTATTGGGGATTCTGTAGTACCAAAATTTACAGGAGTTAAGAAAAAAGAAGCACTATGAGCACCACTACTTGACTGATGAATAGGACCAAAAAAGGAATGAGACGTAACACCTACTACAGCATTAAGGGCAGCTGATTGAGAACCAAAAACATTACTTCCTGTAATATTTAAAGAATCTAATCCTGTGAGATTTATGGCTTCTAATGATAAATTAGCGTTAATTCCTGAAGCTGATATAACACCTGCAATATGTTGAGTTCCAGGGTCAGCTAAATTTAACATTGAGTCTATTAAATGTCCAAATTCAGTTTCATCTGGTGTGTCTCCATCTTGGAAGTATAATTTTAAGTCTGCTCTAGATTGTGTAGCCATTTTATTCTTTTATTTTATTATACATATTAAGTATCCCATCTTACAATAAAGGTAGTATCAGTTTCATTCGAGGTTCTTATTGGTTGACCTAATTTACCCACAACAAGTAATTCATTTTTTTCATTGTATAATCCTATAGTTGTAATATATGGTTTGAATAAGGATCCTGTTGCAAAATCTGATAATTCTTCGGTTTGAAGAGATTTATGTTTTCTTACTGAAGGGTTTAATGTATTATTATATTCATATTCATCAATAGTGCATTTGTATTCATGTTCATATATTAAGTGAGAACCTTGAAATTTAAGTTGTGAAATATTTGATATATTATGTGGATTACCAACTGTAAATATTGCAATGTCTTCATTTTCATTATCTACTGCCATAGTTCCAATACCAAAACTAAGTAGGCTTAAAGTTCTTTGGTATCTAGGGTGAGTAATAGTAGCTATTCCATTTGAATAAAATATATTCCCTACATAAGGAGAACCATTAATACTATTATAATTATTTTCAATGTGTGTATTAGTTAAAGCTTGATTATATATTTTAATTTGACTTAATGAACCACTAAAATAATTAGTATACCCACCTTTATTTCCTATATAAAGATTAGCATTATTTTGATAAGTTCCTTCAATATCTTCTACATCACTACTAAATTGACCACCATTTACAAAAATACTCATTTGAGATGAAGAATATCTGCATACTACATGTGTAGGGGTATTCGTTGATATAAAATGTCCTGTGTTTATAAATGTTATTTTTTCTCCATTTGATCTTTGAAAATAAAGATCAGCTCTTGAAGATTCAATAGGTTGTGATGGATCATCTTTATATTTTAAATATACTTCAAAAGGGTATGATTGTTCTGATGGAACATCTATAAATTGAGACGATCCTGTAGTAGATAATGATTTTGCACCTACCGTTCCTTCTGAAACAGCAGGTATTATTGTTTTTGTAGTGGATTTACCTATTATATGTTCTGTAGCTGCTTGTAAAGGATGTTGGGGGTTTATCCAAAATTCTATTGAAAAATTATCTCCTTTATTAAGATTAAATTTATTATCATGATATAATTTTATTTCTGAATCAACACCATTAAATTCTACAAGTGGTATACTATCAGCATCATTAAATAATGATGAAAATGCAAAATGATCTTCTAAAAAGAATTGATCAAAAGTTACATTTTTATAACAAATAGGGTTTAAAAAATAACTATCATCATATTCATGTTTAGTAGAAGGTGTACTATAAGAACTTATTGTATTTACTCTTTTTTGTCCTTTTTTATAATATATACCTTCAAGATATTCTTCATATATATCTAAATCATATCTTTTAAACCCTTTAACAGGACCTACATCTAATAATTTTGAACGTGGATCAGTAATATAATTAGAAATATTAGTTCCTGATATTATTAGATTACCATAAGTATCGTCTACTATTTTATTAAAACTTGATGATAAAAAGAATGAACCTGGGTTGACTTTATGACCATATAAACCTGTTGGGATAGATAAAATATTAGCTCTTTCGTATAAAACTCTTTTGTGTTTTAAATAGTTTATATCACCAAATTTATTACTTATATCTGTAAGATAATTTCTATAGAATAAATGGTCTATTTGGTTATAATTAACACTATTAGTAGTATATTGATCTATAGGATCGGCATCCCAATAGGTAGTAAGATAGGTTACTTTATTTGCTGCTGCTGAACTTGAGTCAAAATTATATTGTTTATGTGCATTAAATGGTACTATTGAATAGTCTTGGGGTTTAAATGGTTTATAAGTTGACATTTAAAGGACATTTTAGTAATCTAATTTTACTCTAATAAGAGCTTCTTTTGTAAAATCTTTTGCGATTGGTTGACTTAATTTAGCTACAGCAATTAAATCATCGGTATCATTATATAACCCAATTGTAGTAATATATACTTTTGGATTACCTTCCATTGAACTATATCTTAAATTACCTGTTGCATCTATAAATGATGGATTAGTTGTAAAATTAAATTCTGAATTTTTAATTCTAGTAAAATAATATTTAGAACTGATTTTTTCTTCACTATCAACTATAAATGAATTTCCACCACCACCAAATCTATCACCAATACAATCTAATAGTTTTTGGTGATTATTATTAGCTAAATTAGAACTAAGATCTGGTGTTGATTCAGTAATATAATGAGAAATAGCTGCTGGGTTTAAAACTATAAAACCACTATCTGGATAAAATAAGCCATATGAACCACTATTAGTAACTTGTATATTTGTAGAACCTGATCTAATACCACTTGAACCTGAAACTATGTTAAATTGTCTACCTGCATTTGTCATTACTGCTGAACCTGTAGATGTAATAGAATCATCTGTTAATTCTAAAATTCCTAATGTACCATCACCTGATCCTGAAATTTTTAAATTTAATGTACTTACTTTTAGATTATTTTTATAACGAGCTCTATTTATATTAATTATATAAATATCATCTGGTACAAATGCATCTGTGGAACCATCTCCAGGGAATGTGAATTGTTGGTTTTCATCTCCAAATACTAATTGACGATATTGGTTATAATTAACTCTTGAAGGACTAATCCCATATGCGTTTTCAGAATTAGTAAAATTTAAAGATCCAGATCCTGCTTTATGCCCATATGCTATAGAATATTGAACTGCGGAACCTGCAGAACCTGTTGCTATATGATATACATCAATATAAAATGCACCTTTACTTGTAGCTTCAGCGAAATCAGCTTGTATTGATGATGTATGTACAGATGTTAATGCATTAGTATTGTCAGACCAAGTAGATGTTACTACTTTTTGGGTATCATCTAATACATCATTTTGTAAATCATAATTTATTCGTGCCATTCTTTTATTTTATTATATTATTGTTTTTCTATTGCTGTTGTGCCCCGAGCATATTGAGTTGCGCCACTAGTCTTTTTATTAATAGTAACTGGAATTGTTGCTCTTGCTCCTGTATCTCTACCTTCAATTGTTATAGTAGTTATTAATTGATCGTTAACTCCAAACAGTGAATCTGATGATATAGCTGTAAATGCTAAAGTATTACCTACTACTGTTTCACTTACTGCTATTGTGCTACTTATAGCAGAGGTTGTACCTGATTGGGCTGTACCTTGTCCCGAACCTATAAAACTTGAAAATAATCTTCTATCTTTTACTGTAAAAATATAACCACTTGGTTCTATTATAGTTGAAGTACCATTATAATTTACTGTTTTAGGGTTTAAACTACTTACGCCTCCTTTATTTAAATTAGGAGCTTGATTAGAAATTGTTATTATTGGTATTGAAGTAATATTTTTATTTAAAGTAATTAATTTATGCTTCATTATATTATTTTCATCAGGAAATGCTTCTAATAAAGGCATATTTTCAATTGCTTCACCTGAATATTGAGAACCATTTGGATGATTTTCATTAAATAATGAATAATCAATTTCATCATCTGCTAAAGCAAATGATGTAATATTAAAAGATCCATCATTTCTAGCTAATAATTCACGACCTTTTTTTGTTAATATTGCGTCTACTGTAATTGAACTGTTATCTAAATATCCCATTGTAATTGTGTTTTGTTATAAATATATAATGTTTTAAAAAATATTTAATTTATTTAAAATAATTATAAAGTACCCCTAGCTTCATTAATAGTTCTAGATGTTCTAGAAACATATCCTGCTTTTTCTAAGTAAAAATCTAAATTTCTTTTTATTTCAGGATGGGTATTTTCTGGTATAATTACATACCCTTTAGTACCTATACCATTAGGTAATTCATTACTTTTATCTAAATCTATTATTAAAGTTGGACTTTTTCTTAATATTGATAATTGATGATTTGAGTATGGGTAATAATATGAAGCTGATACTGTTCTTGTAGCTGTGTTAATAGCATTGTCAGATCCTGATATTTCATAAGTATTAGTAATTGGTTTAAAAATTGATGAAGTTAAAACAGTTTTAAAATATTTAGTGTTTTTTAATTCTGTGGTTGTTATATAACCATTGTAACTGTGTTTATTTCCTAATAGTTTTTCTTCATCTTCTAAAAAAGCATCATATCTAGCTGAATTTCTAGTAACACCTGTTTCGAAACTATCTGATGATGCAGTATTAGCTAATGTGTGGGGATATGATATTTCAGATGTTCCTATAGATTCTTGTTTATTATTAGGAAGACCATGGAGACCTTCTTCAAAAGTAACAAAGAATCTATTATCATTTTTAGCTATTTCCCAATAAACTACATCATCATAAAATTTTGATAAACTACTTGATATTGCCATATTAATTATTTTTATTCAGTATCATTTACTTGAAGACCTATATCTATATAATCATCTGTGTCTGGAACTTGTACTGGATTTAATGATGTTATTTTACCTACACGTGTTCCATATAAAGATAATTCGCTTGGAAATTCACCTATAGTTGTTATAGAAGTTTCACTAAATAAAGATCGGCTAACTTCTGCCGTCATACCAAATCCAAATAAACCTCCACCAGGATTTGATCCTGAAGCTATATTATTAGTTAATATTCCTTTTTGATCTCTCATTCCATATCCACCAAATACTCCATCTTCATATCCATTAGTATTAGCTTTATAATTATATAATTTCATTAAAAGACCTTGATTAAATTTTACATGATGGAAATCTTTTAATTGAGTTTCAGTAGCTATATCTAATATTTTTACAACTATTTGTGATCCTTCAGGAAAATTATCTGCAATCATTCGTCTAAAAGATTTTTTGGATGATTCTGTTTCATTAAACTGTTCGCTGGTAATTTTTTCGACCCTTCTTGTTTCTGTATTAATTAAAATTACAGCATCTATACTTATATAACTATGATTTTTTACTTCAACTAAAGGGTCTAAACTACTAGAGGCATTAATACCATTTTGGATAGTATTTCCAATAAATAGAGCACTTGTTTTGTTTTCTATTACAGGTTTTAATCCATAAGGATAAACTGTATCACCCTCAACATATGAATTAATCTTAGTTCCTGTAATTTTAGATCCATCATAACGGGGATTTTTCCATGAAGCCATATCTAAAAGACTATCGTCAAATTCTACACTATAACTTTTACTTACTGCCATTTTAGAAATTTAATTCTTTATTATTTACTAATTGTCTATAATACCTACTAGATATTTTTCCTTTACTTGCGTTTCCTAAGATATTTGTTGTAGTATAAGGTTCATAATCTGGGTGTTTAAGTGGTATATCAACTTGTTGTTCTGTAACTCTTATATAATCTATATAACTTGTACCTGTAACTGTACCCGTTTCTGCATAATTAAAAATAATTATAGGAGAAATATGGGTTGTTCCAGCATGTATTGTTGTAGGGTATAATTGACTATTTGTTTGAGAATATCCTGATAAGTGAAAACCTCTAACATATCCTTTATGTACCCCCCAAGTATTACCAGTAAGCTGAGAAGCAGATACTGCTATATAATGTTGACCTTCATAAGTATTGCCACTTCCCGTATTTAAATAATTTGAATTTGCATCATATCCAACAAATCCTACAAAACATAATCCATTACTTTCTCCTTTAACTCTTACTTCTATCTCATATACTGTATCATGATTGTATGACATACTAGCTTTTGATATTAAATATAATTCATCATCTGTACCATCAGTATTTCCTATTCTAAGTGCATAAGATCCAGATACATGGCCTTGATTATCAACAAGTGCACTTTTATCTCCTGAAATTAAATCTCCTGTAGTACTAGAATCAGGTTCAAGCCATCCTGTGTCTGAACTTAATATATTTGCTACAGAACCATATGAAAAATCATCAAACGATCTTATTATATCTTCTCTTAATTGGGGATTTATTGGTGCTTGTGGAATTGGTTTTGATAAACCTGATATGTAATCTATAACATCTACACTACCATTGGTTCCTTGTTCTTTTCTTTGGTTGTCTTCATCTGTTGTTTGAAGTAAAACATTATTGGCAATTACAGATGAACTTTCAAGAGAAATTTGTTTATTACCATAAGGGGTTGTATCTACACCAAATTCAAATGTATTATATGAATTAGGTAACATACTTTGTCCCATGCCTATTGTAGGTATTTCCCTTGCAATTTTAGTTCTTTCTAAATAATGTGGTTCAATTAATAACCCAGTTTTTAAGTTAGCTTTCATTGGAACCCATTGTTCAATTAACTTAAATAATGTATGGTCTATATATTGAACTGTTTTTATATAATCCCAATAATTGTAGCGACGTTTTACTTTTTTAAAATAAATATCTTTTATAGTAGATAAATCTTCATATATTGAAGCAGTTTGTTGATTGGGTAAGGGTGAACCAATGTAATCATCTAATCTAAATGAACCTAAAGTATATAATATATCTTCATTAATTTCAGTTGTAGGAGAGAAAAATATTCCTAAATCTGGATAATCTAAAGGTTGTCTATCTAATGTTGATGTTTCAGTTTTCTTTGTTGGTGATAACCAATTATCATCAATTGTACCCGTATCTATTCTTGTTTTTTCACTTGTAGTTGAAATTCCTACTGTGTCTGGAGTGGGTAAATGATGAGTTTCTACAATTTCATCCCATGTTTGAGTAGTCATACTACTTTCAATGGGTCTTAATATTCTTTCTATTACTGATATATTATCATAAAAAGTAACTCCACCATCTGCAGTTGTGCCTGTACCATTATAGCCATTTCTATTAGCTCTAAAATAAATTTTTGTAATAGTGTCTTGAGCAATATAATCAATATTGCGCGTACCTATAAAACTTAAACTCCCAACAGTTTCATCACTATAAATATATATGCTACCTGTGTCTCCTGTTGCTGTGGCTGTAAATCTATATGATCTTCCTATTACTGAAGGATGATCAAATCTAGCTCCATTATTTAACATATGGGAATCTGTTCTAGCGCTAGAAGATATTTTTAATTTTCCACCTTCTATAGATGCTGATAATGAAGCACCTGCAGAATTGGGGTAACGGAAAAGTGGACCATATTCAGCTGTTGCTAGATTAGAAGAATTATCGGCTGATGCAGTATCCGATATACCATTAAATGTACCATTTCTAAATAATTCTGTATTTTGAGATGTTAGATATTTTACGTCTGAATTAGGATGGTAACTTTCGGAAGTTCTAAGATCATTACCCCCTAAAGGTAGTCTTAAAACTACATTTTCATATGATGAAGATGGTGAATTACCACTATACATAAATGGTTCAAGTGCATGTTTTGTAAGAGTATCATGATCAAGTAATTCACCAAAATGATATCTTATTTCTTGTATTGAACCTGAATATGCTAATCCATCTATATCATTATGAGTACTTCCTGTTGGTAACCCACCTATATAACAATGTTCTGCTCCTGCACTTGAAGATTCATGGGGGTTAGTAAAATCTAACCCCCAAGCATTAGAACATGATAATACTGATATATCTACTACTGAAGCTGTATTTGTGTATGAGTTAACAGTTTTTAGATAATTTGCTTTATAAGCACCAAATTTAACTTGAGTGTTAGAAGATGCTGTTGTATTGCTAACATCTACACCTATAAATATATTCCAAAGATCACCGTTGTATACTGGGAAATAATTTGTAGAACTAGTTATTGTATTTTGTGATGTAAACCATTTTAATCTACCATATTGAACAGAATCATTTGAAGATGATATGTCATTACCAATATATGGTTCTAATATAAGATGTTGATCAAATATAGAATTATCAGCTGATCCAGATAATGACCATAAATGGTAATCTGAAGTAGATCTAAATGGTTTTATTCTAAATTCAACTGTTTTAGCTGAAGCAGATAATTTATTTGTATGTGATGAAGACCAATCAGTTTTTATAAAAAAACCATCTGCACCTGAGTTACCTTTTAAAGCTAATCCGGCCTTTTCATAATTAAATGTTTGGTATGTTGTTTTATCTGATGTAGAACCACCATATTCTTTAACATTTAATATAGTAGCAGGAACACCATAACAACTCATGAGAGCTTTAAGACCACGCTCAGTACCTTTAGTTTTTAATAAATAGGGAGCATTATGATATAAACGCTTCCATATTTCTTTTGTAATATCTTCTTTAGGAATTGAACCTGCATTTGAAGCAGTTACTAATGTTTGGTTAAGTGGGGTATCATAAAAAGCACTACCTGAGGTACCTTCACCTAAAATATATTCAATTAAATTTGAATTTTCAAATTGATCAAATGTTTCTAATCCTAAATTTTTTAATGAAAAGTAAATCAAATCTTTTGAAATACCTCTTGTATGGTGAGAATCATTTACTTCAGTAATGTGTTTTATATGAACCCATATTTGGTCATAATGATGACCCATCATATTTACAAATGTTGAATAGAATGAATTATTTGGATTTTCTACTATATGGTTGGGGATTAATCTTATTAGAGAATATTCGTTTTGTCTATCAAATAATGAAGCTGATAATAATTGACCCCCATAATTTTTATAAGTATCTCTTTCATCTCCTAACCAAGTTTTTACTGCTGATGAAGATATTGAATGTAAAGTGTGAGGGGATGTTATAGTTGTTTTTGGCCATGATAGTGCTCCTGATTCGTAGTATAAAAATCTTTCATACCCATCTAGTCCTTTAAGTAAATTGGTTTTTTTATTATTAAGATTATTAACTTCATTTATAGTAAAAGAACTTTGATAATTAATATCTAAATTAGTATTTATATTATTTATAGTATTATTATAAAATTCTAATAATTCCATTTTATATTTAAAATTCTTTACACGTTCTAAAGCACTCCCAAAATGTACAAAATTTTCAAAATGGTAAGTTTTTCCTAAAACATTTCCTTCATTACTACCTGAAAAAGATCTAATAAAATCATATTGGACTTCAGGTATTTCTCTATTTTCTAATTTATTTAAAAGATTTTGATATGAAGAGATTGCTTCATATTCTAATATCCCATCATAATTTTTATACCCTGAGGGCATACTATTATTTAATCTAACATCTATTTTAAAATTTGGACCTTTAAGGGGTACACCTTCATCTATAAATTCGATAAACCCTAAATCTTGGTTTATAGTAATAGGACTTGTTATTTCTTCAGCAATTGAAAAATTTTGAAGTACTGATATATTATTAGGTAAAGGTTGATTTAATTTAATTATTAATTCACTAGTAGAGGGTACTTCATTAAGTAATATATTAACTCCTACTATAATTTGATTTTTGCCAAAATTTAAAATAAAATCTCGTAAAAATGGTGAATTACTTATTTCATTTATAAAACGTTGGGAAGATTTTTTTAATTCTTTATTAGAAATTTCTTTAGCTATAACTCTTAATTCAGTTCGTGAAGAAGATATAGCTTTAATTATAAATGAATTAGTAGATGTATTAAATATTTTTTTACGAAGTATATTAAATACTAATCTATAAGTACCTGATGAATATCCATTATTATTAAGTATAGATACAGGATCCATACTTAATTCATTAGTTAAATTGGTATTACCTGATTTACTATAATTAGTAAAATTAGGGATTGATGATAATAATTGATTATTTAAATTATATATATGAGTTTCTATATAATCTTCAGGACGTCCAAATTTTCTACTAATAGTTTTAGAAGCTACTGAATTATTTGGAATAGTATTCCCTTCAGTTGTTTTAACTCTTTGTTCTGTTTTTATTTTATTGTTAGTAGCCATATTTTGTAATTCCTATTTAATATCCTCTTCCTCCTGAAGATTCTTTTCCTTGATTTAAAACATTATCAACTAATCTTTCAGTTATAGCGGATTCTACTGTTTTATATCCTACAAATTTCCATCTTTCTCCTGCCCAATCTCCATTTTCAAAATATGAACCTATTTTTAAACCATTATATATTACTCCAGCTACACCTCTATCTTCAACTGGATGTTGATCTACTTCTATTTCTCCTTTTAATTTAAAATTATATCTTTCATGATTTTTATAGTTTGTGATATTATAAGTTTCAAAATAACCACGTTTCATACCTGCAGGTCCAAATACTTCAGTTGTAAGATCAAATCCAAAATCTTTACCATCATAATATTTTTTATATCTATCATAAATTGCTACTATTGCACCTCTTTGTAAAAGTTTAATAGCATCTGCACTTTTAAATGCTAATTCACTAACATTATAATCAATAACATAATCTTCACCTTCTAATACCCCTAAAAATAAATTTCTACCTTCATCCCATCCACTAAAAGCCTTATCTACTTCATCTTCAGTTAAAGGATTTAACTGAGTAGCAGTTTGTTTAGTAGGATCTGATCCTTTTTCACCTGATTCTATTATTGTTCGTGGTAATATTTCATCAAAATTAATATCAGGAAAATTTGATTTTTTATCCCATATTCTTTTTAATATAGCTAAAGTTTGTCTAGATTTTAATAATTTTGCTCTAGCTTGTTCTTTTAAAATTAAACCATTATCTCTTTCTTCTTGAGTAAATCCTTGTTCTGCGTCTAACATAAACTTCCAAGTTAAACTTTCAAGTTGCCCTTCTTTTTCAAATTCTCTTTTAATTTTATTTTTTAAAAGATTTACATATCCTCGTTCTTTTGAAATAGTACCATTTGTTATAGGTCTAATTAAATGTTGTAATTCTACACTCCAATCTTGAACTCTTACATCAGAAACTGCTTGTTGTTCCGCTTCAAAATTATCAGTTATACCAATTAAATCATTTATTTCTAAATGAGGACCTTGTGTTATACCATCAAATATAACACGTGGGACAATTGATACCATATCGGTATCTGTGGCGTTATTTCCAAAACCTAAGGCTCCTTTAAGACCTTTAAATACTACTCCACCTACACCTCCTATAACTTTCCTTCTAACTCCTCTATCCATTAAACAAACATCATCATCATCTGGATTACCAACTTCATTATCATCTGTAGATATTAAAGTACCATTAGAATAAAATGGGTGTTCTGTATCTATATCAACTGATGCCATTTCTCCTTCTAATTCAATAATTCTTTCTGTTAGGGTAGTTATTGTTTCATCTCGTTCATCAAAATAATTATTAACATATTCTTGACTTTGTTTTATAAGTGTTATATGGGATTTTTCTCCTTTTTTTGGAATATCATAAAATAACTCACCATACATATCAAAAAATCGATCTAAATTTACTGGATCTTTTGTTTTAAAAAATTCAGAAAAAGAACGATCTATTATACCATCTGTAGATTTGATGCTATATATAGTTTTTGATAATTTTATGTTTTCTTGTGCCATTATCTAATTACTTTAAAATGATAATTATTATCAAATATTTCAATACCATCATTATTTATATGTTTAAATAATATACGATAATATCTTTCTGGTTGTAGTCCATTCATATATAATTTAAAGTACATACCTTTACTGTCAGCACTTAATTTAGTACAATTATCATCAAAAGGAATAACTACTTCTTCTGTGTGGGCATCTCTAATACTATAATAAGATGTAGGAGTAAAATACCCTGTGTTTAAATAGTTTGATGAAGTAACAAATGATCTATTTGGGTATTTATCTCTTACATGTAATCTAATTAAAGCTTCGTCATTTTGATTGTATTCTTTTTTATTTCTATATAATGATACATTTAATTCACCACTAGTTTTAATATTAAATAGACTTACATCAGTGTATGAATTATCACTATCATCCCATTTAAAAGTTAATTTAGGAGGGTAAATTGTATGAGTATCAGATGAAAAATATTGTAATTCACCATTACTACTTGATATATTAATTTCTATAGAATCTGAATTTTTAACTATAAATCCATAATTAAGAATTCCTTCACCAGTATTATATAAACTAGAACTAAATTGATTAACTATAGAAGTGACATTTATATCTAAATCTAATAAATCAGCATTAGAAAAAGATTGGCTACCTTTAAAAGCACTTCCTGTATACCATTCACCTCCTCCTTGTGTAATTGTAGTAACAGGATTTATAGAGCCAGTTGTTCCTGTAGCAAAACTTGAAGTTAACCACTCTGTTCTAGTATCATCATTATCTCTATAAAGCCATGATGAACCATTTGATGAAGATGGTAAATTAGAATATCTGCCCGTTCCCTCATTCCATGATTGTGATATAGCGAATACTTCTACTGATTGTTCAGTTGATAAATTTTTATGTTCTGTTGAAAATAACTGTAAACTTGATGTAAAAAGTTGATTTGTTTTATCTATAGCTGTTTTAATATCATTATCTGAAAATTGGATTAAAATTCTTGAAGGATAATATATAGAACTATTAGAACCTCTTTCTTTTACAAGTTCAATAATTTCATCATTACCTACATTCATAGTGTCTCTATCAGGATGACTATATAGTGTAGTGTCTTTTTCGGGAAATATAGAGTAGTATGCCATTTTAATATATTGTTACGCGTCCATTAATATCTGTGTTAGGAAATTTTAATTCAAAAATACTAGGGTCTAACGAAGGATATATTATGCCTTTTCTAGTTGCGCCCTCAAAATCATATTTATATTGTGAATAACCTAATGATAATCCATTTTTATTTTCTAATTCAACTTTTTCAACTGTTTGTACACCCTTAATACCTGCAATTAAATTGAATATTTCTGATATAACAATAGGTTGATTAATTTGCCATTTGTCTATATTAAAATAATCTTTTATTTCTGATATACATTCTAATATAACTTCTTCATTATTATAATTTTTATAAGCAGTTACTTCAAAATCTAAACCAAAATTAATTACAAATGCATCTTTAATATTAATAGCATCTGTTAGCATTCTATATTGTTCTAAATAAGTCATTAAATTAATTTTAGTAGCTTGATTTAAAGTTGATAAATATTTATTAGAATCATATCCTAAAGTATATAAATTTAATGCTAAAGGATTAGGGATGTTATCCGATTCTGTTAATAATGGTGATATTTGATCATCTTGTGTTATGTAAGCTTTAGCTATACTACCAAATTTAGGAGGTAAAGATAATGTTCTTATAATATAATCATTTTTAGTAACTGTTCTTTGTTGAGTTGAAAAGTTAGCCATTGTATTTAATCTAATATCTTCTACAGAATCACCATCACCACCACCTGTAGCGGATTCTGGATTGGTGGATGATATAGATGATTTTATATAATTTAAAAGACTATTATTCAAGTTAGGTTTATTTATTACAAATAATGTATCTATTTCTGTTATTGTGTTAGATTGTACATTGGATTTTAAACCACCTCCTATAATATATGTTATTGTTAAAACTGTGTTAGCTGGAGCTTGTCCATAAGTTTTAGTAAATAAAAAATTAGATGGATCATAGGCTATATTTAATTTTGATATACCCTCATCAATTCCTAAACCTATATTATCAGGACTAGGGATAATTTCTTCATCTGCTTTATCACTAGCCCCTGCCCCAAATTGGATTTCTAATTGATTATTAGTTTTAAATCTTGTTATAAATCGTCGAGTTGATTTTTTTAATTTTAAAAGATAAGGAGTTTGATAATTATACTGGCTTAAATCTGAATCTACAGCTCCTGTATTTTCAATTTCTTCAAAAATAGTATCTTGAGCTAAATAAGGAACCTCAGACCAATTATTACCTTCACTATCTACTACTGATTCTATTGATATAATATTATTATCAAATAATTCTAATGTTTTAAATCTTTCAGCTGATCCTATAGTAAATGTTTGGGTTTTGATTTCGCCTGAAATAGCTTTTCCTGTTTTTTGGAGTAAGAAATATGCAGGTTTATTGTTTTCATCATAAGAATATATTGAAATATTAGTAGGGTCAGAAGATGATGATATATTAAAATTTACTTGATTACTTAAATAAAATTTAGGACCTTCAGTTGAATTAAATGTAGTATTAGGAGATATTTTTAATGCATAATCAAAATCAGGTATATAATTATTAGGACTTATTTCTTTTGATGGGGTTAATTGGAATATATTTAAATTTACATTAGAAGCTGCTGTAACTTTTGGTTTATAACCCATAGCATAAGCTAAATTATATAAGTTTTCTTTTTCTTAAGCTAATGATAAAAATGATTCACGTAATTGTGTATCAGTATAAAATGATAAAACATCACCAACATAAGCTGCCATTTCAAGAAACATCATCCCTGGATTACCCTCACTAAAATCATTAAAGTTATCTGGAAAATATACTTCTGCAAATTCCATTAATTGATTTTTGTAAGAATTAAAATCTTTATTAAGATATTTAATATCTTTATCTTGTGTTTTATTTGATACTTTATTATAAGCCATTTTTTATATTATTAGCCATTTCCACGTGGAAAATAGAATGAATTAAAGTTTAATTGAATAGTATCTGTTGATCCATCTAAATTAAAACTATATGAAATTGTAATAAAAAATTTATACTCATCTTCTAGTTGAGTGAAAATTACATCTAATAAATTAATATTAGGGATATAAAAATTTATTTGTGTGTTTATTTTTTCTTTTAATATTTCTGTGTTTAAATTAGGTTCAAATAATGATTTTTTTAAACCTACACCAAAATTAGGTTCATTTATACGTTCACCTTGTTCAGTTAATAATAAATTAATTAAATTACTTTTAATTTGTTCTTTTACGGTTGTTGTACCCTTAAACATATTAACTTCATTAAGAGGAAAAGCAACCCCAATAGTAACATTTTTGTTAATATCTAAAGGACTTATTTTTCTATTTCCATTAATATATGCCATTAAGGTCTATGATTTTTTCTTTTATCTATTGCTCTCATTAATTCACGATAATCTTTATTCACAACATTTGAAACTTCAGTAGGTATAGGTGTTTCTGGTATTAATGTTGATTCAGTATTTGTATTACCTTGAGCTGTTTCATTTAATAAATCATTTAATGTATTGTTTGAGGAAAATTGTTGGGAGATTATTTTTTTACCCATAATTTTTTCTTTTAAAGAAGATTGTACACTTGGGGGAATTGGATTATTCATTCCATTAGCTGTTATATTACGTTGTGTTGGTTGTTCTACAATTGTAGATTTAAATTCATCACGTAAATCTTCTTTAAGTGTTTTAATTTCACGTCGAAGAGCATAATCTATTTCTTCCCTTACGACTTTTCTAATTAGTTTTTCGAAAACTGTTGCTTTCATATTAAATAATGTTTGTTAATAAATATAATTAAATTAAGTAATTCGATATTGAATTACTTCAAATTTTGTATTTCTTATTCTTTCTATAGTATTAGGTAATAAATTATCTTGTATAAGAATTATTTCTGCATTTTCACCTATACCTAAACTTCCATTTAAATTATTTTGAGCATCCTCTATAGCAGCAGCATAATCTTCATTTTCCATGGAGTCTCCCTCTATATCACACATTAAAGTATATTTTAAAAAATAAGATTCAATAGTACCTAATGCTCCTATTATTGATGATTTTAGTAAAGTTATAATTCTCATCATCATTGATAATATTTTTGCGGGTTGTGATATTTTTTTTAAAATCTTTTTTAATTTCCCCCCAAAAACTTTTAAAGAATTTTTTATTTCTTCTCTTTTACTTTTTGTTAAATCTATTATGTCTTTTAATTTAACTATAGCCGTACCACTAGCAGCTAATCCTACAAGAGCCTTTAATCCTAATTTTGCTACTTGTGAGGCAACCCCTAAAAGAGGTACTAATATTCTCATTGCTGAAAAAATTCCTTCAATAATAGCTATTATATTTTGAACTTTTTGTAATTGTTCTAAAATATTTTCTAATTTTTTATTTGATTTATCAGCTATATTCTTTATATTATTTAATAAAGATTTTATTTTATTATAAATTTTATCAATATTATTTCTTGATTCTATATTGCATACTAATTCTGGGCCTTTAGAAGTAATTTCATCCATCATCATTTGCTTAATAGAAGCTTCTGTAGGTATTTGATTTTTAAGTTTTGATACTTTTTTATAAGCTTCTTCTTTTAGTTGAGGAGCTATTTTATCTAAAATTTCATTTGATTGTTGTATTAATAATACTATAGCTCTTGTCATATTATATTGTCTTAACTTGGTTACTTAAATTATTTTTAAATTTATCTCTTAAAGTATTTAATTTACTTATACGTTTTTGAATAGGAATTATATTAGTAACATTAGGAGTTGTAGGACCTACAGGAGGTGCTATATATGATATTTCTCCTTCAATCATATCTAATATAGATTCTAAAACATCTAATAAACCTTCTGTTAAATCATCTCCAATCATCCATTCTTGCATTTTATGTCCTAAAATAACAGGTTCAGTAGGTAAATCCCCATCTTTTAGACCAAAATAAATATTAGGAGAATTTACAATAAATTTACTGTTTTCTTCATCACTTGTATCAAAATTAAAACTACCATTAGTACTAAAACCTATAGCTTTATCTGAAAATAATAAAATTGAATCAGCTTTAGCGTTAAATATTAAACGGTCTGAGTCTATTATTACTTGTTTTCCTTGATATATATTAGGTGCATCTGGTGTATAACTCATCTAGGCTGATTTTAAATTTAATTTTACAGTATTAATAGAATTAGTTTTTAAATCATTTAATGGATAGCCACTTGGGATAGCTATTTCTATGTTATCTGTATTAATTCCTAATTCTTTACAATAAGTAGGAACATCTAACCATGGACAACTTTTTCTTCCTTTTGTAGGATGATTATATATTTGATTATGACCTAATATTTTAATTTCAGGATATCTTATTGCATAAAATTTAACTAATTCATTTAATGAATTTGCTTGTTCTTTAGTCATATCAAAGGAAAGTCCACCTATCCAATTTAAATTCATAGTATTATAATTACCTATATTTGGACTTTGATTTGATATACTTCCTTGATTTTTAGAAGGTCCAACTCCATATGATGGAAAATCATCTTTATATATTTGAACACATGTACCTTTATAATCTATTGTTGTATGATAACCATGTCTACTCCAACCCGTATTAGCTACTTCATTTGGGGCATCTTGCATAAAATATCTAGCTACTTTTTCATGAGTTGATCCATATGCCATTGCTGTGGTGTGGATTACTAAATATTTTACCCTATTAGCTGTAGGTTGTAAATCTATTTGATTTTTTAAATCATAAACACTTAAAGGTGGATGTAAAGTAACAGATTTATTTGAATATTTTCTAGAAAATATTGTTACTGATTTGTTTCTCTTTAAATCATCTGTTATTACTTCTAAATCTTCTTCAGTTACTACTTCCCCTTCACCCATATCTTCTCCTTTATCTTCTCCTGCTTCATCAGAAGCTGAAATATCAGTGACTTCCATAGTTCCAGGACCATCTAATATTTCTTCTGCATAATCACCAAAAGGATCATCTGAATATTCTGCAGGTTCTGGTTTATTTGGGGGAGTTGAATCTGAAATAAATGAATCTGTTGTAGTAATTTCAGGTAATGTTTCAAAATCTATAGTTTCTTCTTCTAATTGAGTTTGAATTGGTTCTTCTTCAAAAGTATCAGTTAATTGTTCTTGAATTGTTTTAACTTCTGCTAAATTAGCTCCAAATGTTTTTTGATTTAAAGAGGCAGGAGTAAAATTAGATAATTGTTGGTTAGATGTCATATAAATAGATGATGCATCACTCATTATATCTTCTATAGAATGGACCCATCCTTTATCTAAAGAATCAGATTGACCATTTTTTATAATAGTAATAGGATCTCCTAATTCACCTATAGTACTCCAATTATTTTGAGTTCCTACTTTATCACTTTTATTAGTAGAACCAAATCTTATTGAATTACCAAATCTACCTTCTATAATAGTATCACCTTCATATGGTAATATGGGTTTTATATTTAATTTTTCTTGAAAATATTTTCCTAAATTAATACCTGTAGATCCATCTTCTAATTTTCTTTCTATCGCTTGTTCATAATTAGTATTTTGGGTATTTTTAATATATGGTAAGGCATTTTGATGTGGGTGATTCCATATATTTAATGGAGGAAAATAATATGCTGATGTTTTATTATCTTTATCTTTAGTAGATGTTATTAAAACTAATTCATTAATTAAAGGATAATTTTTTATAAAAGTAAATAAAGGTCTTGCGGTAGAATCAGTGTCAGAATTTGATTGATTTAATTCTGTGTAAAATATAGTACCTATAGAATCATATCCCCCATAATCTTTAAATTTATTATGAGAAGGATCTAAAATTATATCAGTAATTCTAACAACAGTTAATTTTCTTACAATTGGTAGAATTTGAAAGTTATTATCTACTCTAACTACTGCCATTATCTTTTTTCGGTTCTTTTTCTGTTTCTTCTATAATATCTTGTAACTGATTCATTTCTTCTTCAGTTAACATATCACCTCCCCCACTTGTTGCATTTCCAGTAGATAAACGTTGTACTATAGCTGCCATTTTTAATAGATGGTCGTCGTTTTTAACGCTAATTTCCATATATTCTTTAATTAATGGAACAACAACAGTAGCATCTCCTAAATTTTGAATGAGGGGTCTTAATTCAGCTATAAGCTGACCAATTTGTTTACCTTTTTTTTTCTGATTAGTGTGAATTTCTTTAAGAAGATCAGAAAATGTTTTATCGTCAAATATTACTTGGCCTAATGAATCCATATTTTATTTTGTTATAAATATAGATTTTTTAAACTCTTACATATCCCGTTTTATCATATTCAGCATATAATTCATGGTATTTTTTCTTAAGTACTTTAGTTACTTTAGTTATTACGGGAGTATCTACATTTGTTATTTCACGAATATAAATATAAAGTGCTTTTTTATTAAAAATTTCTAAATTTTCTCTACGTTTAAATAATATATTAACAGCATCACATACTTTTCTATCATTTTCTTTTTTAAATAATCTAAACATATGTTTATCTACATATTCGGTAAAATAATCAATAAAATCTTTCATATCTTGTTTACGTTCAGGACGACCTAATTCATGAATAATACCATCATCTTCATCTGCTGCAGATGGATCTGTAGTTATTTTTTTCTTTTTATAATTAGTATTATTATAAAGAATAAGGTAATTTTTACCTACAATACTAAAATAAGAAAAGGCCTTTGAACCTTTAGTTGGATCAAAATAATGAAGTTTTTCTAAAAGAAAACAAACAACTTCGTGTTTTAAGTCTTCTAAATCGTCTACCTCTGTATAATAAAATTTAAATGTGTGGATAAGATTTTCAGCTAATTTATAAAACGAGTAATTTATACGTTCATTAAATATTTTATTTCGAGTAGCTTCATTATTTGAAGCTAAATATTCACCAATAGCTAATTCGGTATCGTGGGTAAAATACATTCTAGTACTTTTTCTTCCACGTTTTTTTTTCTTCGGAGTAGGAGAACCGACATTTGCCGGTTCTTTTTTTTCTGTTTTGCTCATCTATTATTTCATACGAAATTCATTTAGGGCTTCTTGAATTTTTTTAACTTCTTCAAAAAACCATCCTATTTCGTCATCTGCGTAAAATACCCCTTTTTGATCTATTTGTTTTAATCGGGTATCGCAAGCTGCAATTGCATCGCTTTGTTTATTTATAAAATCCTCCATCGCTTCATTTTTCTTAATAAGATTTCTTATTGCAACAAAA
>Ga0181393_1000183_pt1 | contig 22918 bp, 23 predicted proteins | sample 16SPOviralmetaG_FD_130122 | JGI IMG/M metagenome (GOLD analysis project Ga0181393, IMG submission 130122) | Marine viral communities from the oligotrophic San Pedro Time Series (SPOT) site, San Pedro Channel, CA, USA - 16 SPOT_SRF_2010-10-21 | ecosystem: Environmental > Aquatic > Marine > Strait...
ATACCATTCAAAGCAATTGATGAAGTATTCAAACGAGGAGAAGGAGCTTATTTTTCTGCGGGTTCAAAACCGAATCAATCACCGCAGTCATGGGCGTATGCTAGAGTGTATTCTTATATTCTTGGAGGAAATGCTAGAAAAGCAGATGCTTATATTACAAAAAAATACAATGTTAAATTTCCAAAGTAATTTTCTTTTTTTTCGGCATAATTAAATATCCATTCTTTTCATCATTATCTATAATTTTAAGTTTAAGTAATCCAAATAAACAAGATAAAAAAAATTTATGATCACTTCTTCTTATTGATTCTTTATTTTTCTTTTTAATATATATAAGATTACAAAAATGAGTTAATAATTTAATTATCTTTTCAATATTAAAACCTTGTTTCATAGATTTTAATATTAAGTACTCACCTTGATATTCATATTTATTAAATGTTTTTTTATTTGTTAATCCAAATGAACTTATAAGTAATCCCTTATAATATAAGTTCAGTGAGCCATTAGAACCGTTATATATCATTTTATCTATATAATAACATAGAAATTAACTTTAAATATGTATTATATCGCATATAATCCGATTTTATACCACTTAAAGAGGGTAAAAAGGCATTTAAAGGGTATATATTTTAAAATATATACTTCTTTAAGTACTATTTAACGCTATTATAGGTATAATAAGTGATTATATACCCTTAATTATCTATTATTTTAAGTATAATTTAAGATTATATTAAAGAAATGAATATTTAAATTTAAGAAATGAATATTTATTGCGTTATTTCCTTAAAATTATTTTCTATATTATATTATAAATGAATAGAGAAAAAATACTTAAAAAGAAAATGGATAATATAATTAAGAAGAATAAAATGAGCGATATTAATATATCCAAAATGAATGTTGAAGATTTTTTTAAATCTATTGAAAAAGAAAACAGTAATAAAGCTTTTTATAGATATATTAATATTCATTATAATAGTAAGGGAGCAAAAATTCCAACTGGAGAAAAGAATAATTTAAGTATTGAAGATATTAAAAAGAATCGTGGTAATACATCTCATAATACTTTATCACTTTCAGTTAAACATATTCCAAATTTATATGTTATAGATTATGATACACACGAAGTTAATTGTGAGTTTTATAAATTACTAAATAATGATAATGTAGCTTTTACTAAAACTAAAAAAGGTTCTCATTATTATATTAAGATTAATAATATTGATAAATATACCAACCAACTAAAAATACATATCAATCCGGAAATAGATGTTGATTTAATTAAGACTAATAATATTTGGGAAACAAAAGATAGAATTATTACTGGAACAATTAAAGAATATAATTGGAATGATATTAAGAAGTATTTTGATTGTGATAAAATGAATTTTGAAAACTCACCGCCATCATCACCACCACCATCACCAAAATCAAAAGAAGATAAATTAGATGCTGAACCAATTATTAATAATTATGATGCTGGAGAAATAAAATCTATTCTTGATATTCTACCTAATGATTGTTATGATTATGAAGTATGGATTAGAATTGGTATGGCAATTTGTAACATTACTAATGGAGATAATATTGGAAAAGGTATGTATATTGATTGGAGTAAGAAAGATAAAGAAAATTATGATTTAAGTGTTATTATTGGTAATTGGAAAAGATGGATTAAAAAAACTGGTAACAAACTTGGAATGAATTATTTAAGAAAACTTAAAAATAAATATCAACCTCAAAAAAATAAAACATTACAAGATATATATATTGATAATTTGAGTGATATCAAATATGGAAAAGGAAGAAATAATGCTCGAACTATAATGTTAAAAGAATTAAATAATAGATTGATTTTTGTAAGAAGCACAGGAGAATATATTATATTGGATAAAAAAACAATTACAAAATACCAAAGAGACGATATAACTATTAACGAAAAAATTACTGTTCCATGGTGGTATTGTAAAAATGCTACAAAAACTAAAGACCATTTCTTAAAAGAAAAATTTAGTTTTACTTATACAGAAGAAGATGATGATGATGAAAATAAAGAAGCATCAAAAAAAAAAACTATTAATATAGACCCTTTTAAAATGTGGTGCGAGTGGAAAGATAAGAAAGATGTTTTAGAAATTGGATTTGATCCAAGAGATAGAGAAAATAATGAAATATTTAATTTATGGCAAGGTTATAATATTAGTAAAGAAGATGCTGAAAAATATGATGAAGCGGAAGCAAAACCACTTTTAGATCATATTAAAAATATTTGGTGTAAAGGTAATGAAGAAAGTTATGAATATATTATGAATTACTTTGCTCATATTTTACAAAAACCTTATGAAAAAACCGGTGTTGTTCTAGCTTTAAAAAGCGAACAAGGTGGAGGTAAAGGTATTGTTCTTAAAAAATTAGGTAATATTATTGGTGATACGCATTATGCACAGAATAGTAATGCTAACTTTTTATTTGGAGATTTTAATGGACAATTAGAAGGTAAGGTTTTAATAAATCTTGATGAAGCTTTTTGGGGTGGAGATAAGAAAATGGAAGGTGTAATTAAAAATAAAGTAACAGAAACAAAGCAGACTATTAATAAGAAGAATAAAGAAAATTATGTTATTGATTGTTATGCTAACTATATTATCACAACTAATAATGATTGGTTCGCTGGAACAACAGAAGACGATAGACGACATTACTGTTTAGAACTTGATAATGCTAAGGCTGGAAGAACTACAAAAGAAAGTGAAGAATATTTTACTGAGATAGAAAATGTATCTTCTGAATCATTTGGTAAGATTTTATATAATCGTGATATCTCTAATTTTAAAGCAAGAATATTCAAAAAAACTAAATTACTTCAAGACCAAGTAGAACGAAATTGGAATAGTCCTAAAGTGTGGTGGAATAGTGTTATGAAAAAAGGTGGCTTTCAATATGGAGATCATTTTGTAGAATGGAATAAAGTTCTTGAAGTTGAATCTGAATCCAATATGGTTACTTATGGATTGAAAATTAAAAACAAGAAAAAAGAAAAAAAGGTTGTTTATGAAAAAGAATGGTTATTCAATTGTTATGATAAACAAACATATAATAGTAGAAAGTTTGATAATAGTAGTTTTTGGAGAGAAATGGAAAAACATTGTATTTGTGATTTATATCAAGAGAATAGAATTCAAATTAATAAACAAAGAAGAATGTTTGTATTTCTTCCTTCATTAGAAGATGCGCGACAGAAATGGAATGAAAAACAACAATACGATTATAATTATGATGAAGATGAAGAAGATGAATGGGATGTTGATGATTGTGATATTGATAGTAGTGATGATGAATAATTTATTTTTTAGTTTTAGTTTTCTTTTTACCTTTTTTCGATTTTTTTATACCTTCAAAAATATCATTTGGATTTATTTGTTTATCTTTATCTAATGAAGATTTTATATTTATTTGTATAATATCATGATTAGTAATTGGTTTTACATATACCGTTTTGTTTTTACCTTTTTTTACCATATTAATTATACAATATATTTTTTTAATAATTTTTTAAAAAAAAAATATTGTGTTATATTATAAAATATGAGTTTAGTTATAACATCAAATACATCTCAAGAAAATACACCGGAGATATCAAATGCTTTTAAACCTTTTTCTTACCAAAATAGATTATTAAATACAATGAAAATACCACCCAATAGTGAGATTGCTTTACAAAGTGCTAAGATTAATAAAAATGGTTTATTTGTTTTAGATAGAACCAATGCTGATTTCTGCCATTATTTCGGAACACCAATAGGAGATCATCTTGCTCTTGTTGGAACTGAAATAGCTTCTTTAGAAGATAGTACCACTCAACCTTTTAGAGGTGTTATTGGTGCTGGAGAAGCATTTGGAGCTGGTGGAAAAAATGAAAGAAATATAGATGATATGGCTGATGATTTACAAAGAGGATTTAATAAATGTGCTTTTCATCCATCTTTAATTAATGGAACTGATGATAGTTTTATAGATGTTGAAGCTTTATATGATGCTACTACTAACGCCTTTAAAGGTTTTGAAATTGAAACAACACAATCAACAGCAACTACTACACGAGCAGCAGCCGATATTGTATTTACTGATATATCGAAAAATAATGAGAGCACTGGATTTACACAAAATGCCGGGTTTGTAACATCTACTAATAAACAAGGTTTTTTCGTCCAAAATAGAGAATACCCAATTAGTCAAAATAAGGGTAATGCTGTATTTGATATTAATAATGCTGGTGCCGGTGGCTGGATGGTTGGATTATCTAGAATCAATAAACCCATAGATATTGGTGATGGCGATTATGCTTATTACCCGGATTATTTTGATTTTAGTAGAACAACCGGTTCAGCAGTAAGTGGTCGATATGTAGGGAAACAGTTTAGATTTGCTGATATTCAAGTTGTTCGTGTTGGAACGCAATTAAAAATATTTCAATCGGGATCTCGTGGTGCGAGTGGAGGTGCTGGTGCTCCAATAGTTAATGGAATTTATATGAATGAAGTTGATTATGTTGGAAATTTTAATGGAAATTTTAAAACTGATTATGCTACTGCGGCTGATTGGAGTAAGGTTGATTTTCAATTAGATAATGAAGAAATAAGTATTACATTAACTAAAAAGTCTGATGGTTCTAAAGTATTGATGGCAGATTTTAGTACATTAAAAGCGGGTGGTGGAGGAAAAAATAATGTTATTAATCCAGTAAATGCGGCACAATGGGCTATGTATCCGGTATGTGGTGCTACTGGTGCTGTTCCAAGAGTTATTGGATTAGATAGTTTAGAACATTACACCAATTATCCTACATATACTGATACAAGATATGGAGAATATGATTGGTGGGCTTGGAGTCAAGAAAATAATCAAACGGTATTTTGTAGAGAATTAGAACAAAGACCTTGGAACGATGCTGGTTCTACTAAATTACTAACACCTCAAAAAACTAATATATCCGGTGGTATGAATGGATATGATAGTATTGTAATTACAGCAAAAAGTAAAATTTATGGAGATTCTACGAATGAATGTAGTTCTATAAGATTATTAGGTTTTGAAACTCAACCAGTTTCTATACCTTTATCAAGTACCGCTCTTGGAACTAAAAACCAAAGTTCCACAGTTCCAAAATTAATTAGTAATATTTCATTATTTATTAGATTGAATAATTTTACACAAAATAGTATGAATGCTCGACAAGGAACAAGTAGTAAGATTGTAGCACACTTACCACGATTTGATAATAGTGGTAATGAGACTGGTGGATTATATTTTGAACCACACGAAAAAACATATTTAGCTTTAAATAATCCCGATGAAATATTAATTAATAGTTTTGATGTTGATTTTGTTTATGAGAACGAACAATTATGTACTGCTTTAAGTGGTAAATCTATTGTTTGCTTTCATATCAGAAAATCTAAATAAATATAATTTTAAAAAGTGGTTGGGGTAAATTCCAAAAAAAAAAGTAGTTGGAGGAGATCTCTTGAGACAAATTATTTTCAGATTTACCCCAACCACTTTTTGAATAATCCATAGAAAAAAAAATACTTAAAAATAAAATCTATATATAATATATAGAGAATAAAAATGGATTTTAATTGTAAGTCATTCATTAAACACGATGATTATATGACTCCTAAATATGCTTGGGAGGACATACAACAATACATACCAAAAGATAAAGTTATATGGGAAGCTTTTATGGGTGATGGTAAAAGTGGAGAATATTTAAGAGAACTTGGTTGTAAAGAAGTAATACATAATGATAATGATTTTTTTGAAAGTAATGAAGGAGATATATTAGTAAGTAATCCACCATTTTCATTAGTTAAAAAAATAGTCCCAAGATTAATTGAATTGGATAAACCATTTATTTTATTGATGCCCGTGTCTAAAATAGCGACACAATATTTTAAAGATTTTAAGAATAAAATACAAATTATGATACCGGATAAAAGAATTAATTTTATTAAGAATGGTAATGAAAAAACGAGTAATTGTAATTTTGATTGTTTTTATTATTGTTATAAGATGAACTTACCAAGAGATATTATTTGGTTAGAATAAATTTCGTTAAATACTTAAAATTAAAATCTATATATTATATATAGATAAGATTAATATGGATCTCACAGCTGAACAAATCGCAAGAGTTTTAACTAACTACAAAAATAAAAGAATTAGAGAAAATAATTATTATCATAATGTAACAAAAGATAAAGAGGAATTTAAAATTAAAAATAGGGAGAGAGCAAAAGCTCATTATAATAATGGTTACAAAGATAAGAAGAAAGAAAATTATGTTAATAATAGAGATTTAATTAAAAACAAATCATTATATAATTATTATAAGAAGAAAGATAATATTGATAAATTTAAAGAGAAGCACCAAGATAAGTATGATATGTTAATTGAAAAGGGAGTAATTATTGAAAATTAATTATATATGTTTTTTTAATATGTTTTTTTTATATAACTCATAATAAATATGAGTGAATATGTTGATACTAAACTATTAAATTGTAATCGCTTAGCTTCAATAGAGGCAAGAACCAATAATGATAGTAATCCAGCAGTTTTCACAAATCCTTTAAATGAAACGGTAAAATTAAATGTTGGTGATAAGATTTCAGTTGAAAGAGCATTTGTAAGTGAAGTTGGTGCGGGTAATCCACAAACAATCGAATATAAAGGTTTAGCCACCGGTAATAATAAAGTAGCACCACATACTATTATAACCTTCGATGATTTTTTTTATAATAAATCAACCACTTATGATCCAAATTATAGGCTCGGTAATTATAGATCTATTACTACAACAGTAAATAGTGATGATGTTGTAGATTTAAGGGATAATTTAGCACCATTAATATTCGGTTATTATATTACATCAAATGAATATCCTAATTATATTCAACAACCTAGAAGAATCGCACAAAATAACGATACACGAGGATTAGTTGGTACAAATTACACCCATTATAAAGCCCAAGACAGCGTAGCTCAAGGAGCAGCATATTTTACTGCTAATACTAATGCTCCTTGTTTTGCTGATTGGACTAAACCTTTAAGTGGAAATATACTTAAACAAAAATGCGATAATACAAGATTCACATTATTTATTAAAGATAAAATTGCTTATTCGGCAACTGTTACTAATGCTAAAGAACAATTTCCAAAGAAATTTCATAATGGTATTTTTAGTGAATCAACTTATTACAGAATTAGAGAAAGAAAAGATATTGAAATTAAAAAAGGTTTTAATACTCCTTCTGCTGTTGCTTCACAAATATCACAACAATTAATAGAAACACAAAACGAACAAATATTCGAAATTAAAGATGGAGAAGGGTATTTAAGACCAATTACAAAAACAATTGAAACAACAACTTATAAACCAATTAACGCTCAAAATATGTTTAATTTTTGTACTCAAACACTAACAAAATATTTAGAGCAAGATCTCAGTGATGGTGTAGCAGCAGAACAACTAGCAGTAGATTATATTGCTACATTTGGTTACATTGGTGTTAAAAGACCGGAAATATTTGAGAAGGGTAGAGAAATGGCAGAATTAGAAACATTAGTTATAAGAAATAATACTGGAGCAGTTATTGTAGATCAATTAAAACCACATGAAGGTTTTCAAACTATAACAAATGTTGGTATTCCCGACCCTACAGTAACAACAAACCAAAGTACTCAGTTTGTTACAAATTTAGAATATACTGAGGCAAATTGTAAAAAAATAAGAGAGTTTTTTGATACTCAAGCATTATATCCGGAATTGTGGGACAATTTGGAAGAAACAACATATTATAGTGATTTAAATGTTGATATTGTAAATTTTCCGGATAATTTTGGTAATGAAAGACCAACAATAAATAATAGTAGAATACTTCATATAAATAAATGGACTACTAATAACACTTTAAACCCACATAATGAATGTTTTGGTGATGATGCTTTTTCACAAAGAGCAGCACCAAATAATATAGAAACATCAAGTGTTCCGTGGTTTTCTTATTATGATGATAATTTTAGAGATACTTTTATCCCACCGGCTAATTGGAGAAGTATATTTTTAAGTGGTGTAAGTTATGGTTTTGCTATTCCAAGAAAAATTCAAAATTATAAAGCAGATGGAAGTGAGGATGGAGATCCAATATATTTAATAGAAATTACAAATAATAATGTTGCTGGAACACCATCCGATTTATTTAGTGGTGCTGGAAAAGTAATTGAAATTGGAAGAAGAATTGGTTTTGATTTTCATAGCACAGCTTATTCAACTGCTATTATCACACCTTATAGTGGATATAGTAATATGGATATTGGAACATTATCAACTTCAAATGATGGTGGTGGTAGTCTTGTTACATATAGTGATACTTGTAACCATATAAGAGATTTAAATAGTGGAACTGGAGCAACTACTGATATGATGCCTTATATGACTATGTGCTATGTTGGTGCTAATAATCCCGAAATATCTTATAATGGAGAAAATAATCGTTTTGAATTTAAGAGATTACACACCTCAAATAATATCGGTAATAAATTTAAAGCGGGTGCTGGTGCAGCGAGTATTGTAAGTAAAGCATTTACTCCACCAAATTCTATAGCTATGAGAGACCTTGAACCACCATCAATAAATAATGAAGCGGGAAATACTGTTTATAAGATTAATCCAAGACCAGTACAATTTGGATATTCACCAACATTTAAACCTTATAATACAAATAACTTTGCTATAAGAAGCAATGTATATCCGGAAACAGCAACTACTATGATTACTGGAGGACAAAAAGATAATACACAAATTTATAATGCTTGGAATATAAATATTAGTCCTTATACTGTATTCGATAGTCACGGAGGTATTTATATTGATAATTGGGGTTTTGATAGAGATAATTGGGATGATAATTTTTGGGATATATTGGGTTTTGATTATGATGCTGTTAATGCTCCAGTATCCGAAAAAAATGTATTAACTAAAAGAGTTGATAATGATAATAATAATGCTTTATATCGTCCAACAACAAATGCTGAGGTTGTTTCAACTGATACTAAAGCTTATATTACGAATCAATATGGAGCTTCACAATATACCACTGCTATTCCATATCCAAGTTGTATAATTGATTATCGTTCAAGATTAGGTGGAGCAAATAATATATGGGCGTTTATAGGTGCTGCTGGCCCTAATTATACTAATAATAATGCTGTAACAGCACAACCATTAGAAATATTTGATGAAGTTTCAATTTTAACTCAAAGCACTAATATTAGAGCAACTAATATTCAAAAGAGCGTTTTAAGACCATATTATACAATTAGAAGTAATATATTAGAAGGAGCAAGTGCTATTGGTGGTAATCCAACTGGAGCTAATTTACCAATTATTAGTATTGTGGATAAATACTCCGGTGCTTCCGATTATTTTCTTGGTAATCCAAGTGATATACAATTTACAGTTACTAAACCAACAGTTATAGGTGATATTACAACATCTATACATGATAGCGATGGTAGATATGCTAATGTAGATAGAACTAGTGCTGTAATCTATAAAATTGAAAAAATAAAAAAAACACCAGTTGGATTAATACAACAAATATTACAAGATGAAGAAAAAGAAGAAAAAAAGAAAAAATAATTTTTTAATTAAAAATATATATTATATATATAAAATGTTTATTCACTGTTGTAAAACTTGGACGGATGACGAAAAAGATAAACTATGCCGTAAATCATCTTGGGAAATAGATGGTGATAATGAGTGGTATAGAGAAGACTTATATTGTAGTCCAATTGATGATGAATGGACTTATGAAACATTAGTTACGGCTATTGATAAAGATGTTAAAGAAGGATTGAGTGTCGAAGAGATTTTAGAGAAATATATTGTTAAGGAAGAATAAGGCTATATTTTTAATTTTATATTTTTATATTTATCATAATAAATATGATAAAAATGGTAATAGAAAAGGGGACAGCTAAAAACAAAAAACTTAAAGCGATTTTTTATGACGAGAAAGGTAAGAAGATAAAAACAACACAGTTCGGCGATAACCGTTATGGAGATTATACGATAACAAAAGACAAAGAACAGCGTAGTAGATACAGAAGTCGTCATAAAGGTAGTTTATCAAAAACCGATTTTTACTCACCAGCTCACCTTTCATATTATATCTTGTGGGGCGATTCAACATCTCGTGCTACTAATATTAAACAATATAAAAAAATGTTTAAATTAAAATAATATATATAATAAATGTTTTATATTTTAAATTTGTTTTTAAATCAAATGATTAAATCTCCTTATGATGAATATGGTTGTTGTACTTCGTGTGGTTATAATTGGTGTGAGACACTACAAGAATGCGTTAGAATATGGGAGACATATTGTGAATCATTAGAGAACGGACATTAATAACACATATCAAACGGATTATATTCTTTTTGTGTTGTAACAGCTCTCCTTAATTGTGCTTTTATTTTTTCGTGTTCTCTATTTTCTTCTTCCTCTTTTTTTTTCTTATCTTTTCGTTGCTTACGGATTTTTTCATAATTCATAATAGCGTTAAGTTGTGCATCTTCTAAATCTTTTTTAGAGAACATTTGCTCTTTTTTAATTTCTTTAAGTGGTTGAGGTTTTATATCTTCTTCAACTTCTTCTTTTAATTCTTTAACTCTTTTTACTTTTTGTTTTTTCAATAATTCCTTTTCTTGTTTTTCTAATAATTTAGCTTCTTGTCTTTCTTTAGCTTTTGCTTGTCTCGCAGCCATAGCTTTAACTCTTGCTGCTTTTAGTTTCTCTTTATGTTCTTCAGTCATCGGTGGTCTCTTCTTTCTTGGTTTTCCTTTTTTTGTTAATTTAATATTTGGATCTACCGGCATATTAAATATTTCATTCACATCCATCCCATCTCTTTTAGATTTTGCTTTGGGTACAACTTCTTCTATAGCTTCAACCTCTTCTTCCTTTTCTTCTTCTATTTCTTCTTGTGTTTTATCTTTACTTTCATCAAATTCATCATATATAAAATTGGGATTCTTTTCTCCAGTTTCTAAATCAATATCTTCATCATCATCACTCGGAATAAAATCCATCTTAACTTCCGGTATAAAACTCATATCTTTTAGTTATAATATATATTTTATTTTTCTATTTTTAATTTTAATTTTTTATTATTATTAATTATTTTATTACTTTTATATATTCTTTATTATTTATATAAAAATAAGTATAATTCTTAAATATTTAAAACTTCTGAAAAAGTAGTTTTAAAATTTACCCCAACCACTTTGGGGAAAATGCTTTATAGCGGATTTTGAATTTTAAGTAATTAAATGTTAGTGTTTTTTTGAAAAATGAAAAAAAAAGTGGTTGGGGTAAATCTGAAAATAATTTGTCTCAGCATACCCCCTCTGACTACTTTTTTTTTTGGGTTTTACCCCAACCACTTTGAATTTGAAAAATAGAATTTTTACTAATATATTATTACTTAAAATTTAAAATCCACTATAAAGCATTTTCCCCAAAGTGGTTAGGGTAAATATATATTTTAATATTTTAGGATTTAAATTAAACAATTTACCCCAACCACTTTGAATTTATAAATTATCATCTTGTATAACAATACTAACATTTTCATCAAATACGGGGTGTGGCTCGGGTTCTTCTTCTTCTTCTTGTTTTATTTCTTTTTCTTTTTCTTCTTTTTCCTCTTTTTTTTTTGTATTAATTTCATCTTTATATGGTATAATAGCTTTAAGACCATTACATATAATGGGTTTTCTAACATTTGGATATTTATCCTCAAACTTCTTATTAAACATATTAATAATATCTAAATCAATATTAGGTGAGCTTTCTAATAAATTATCATATTCAGCTCTACATACTTTTAAAAAATCTCTACAAGGTTTTCTTTTCTTATCATGTAAAGATAATTCTATTTCAATTGCTCTACCAAGTTTAGACCAAGCTAACGCACTAATTCTATGTCCTTCAAAAGTCTCAGCATATTTTAAGAATGATCCAAGTGTCCCAAGTATTCCACAAAAGATATTTAAACCACCAACACAAGCTGTAAAACCGTGTTGATAATCTTTTGGTATATATGAATCTACGGCAAAATTACCAACACCAGTTAATGTTGATAATACTATAATTGGTATTTGAAGATGTTGATATTTTCTTTTATATTTCCGCGTACTATAATTATGTATCCAAGCATAACACATAGATATTTCTCCCCATTCACTTAACAACTCTTCAATCTCATCACTCCAATCATCTATATTATCCGGTAACGGTCTTGGTGTTTGTAATCTCTCCATTTATTATTATTTTTTATTTTAATTTTTATATTTAAATGTTGATTAAATTATATATGAGTGATTATACTAATCCTTTTGAACCAAAACCTATAGAGAAGGTCAAAAATGACATTCATACTATAAACACAACCCTAAATAAAATCAAAATGGAGGTAATAAGTATTAAAGCTGATATATCAATAATAAAAGGGTTATTAAAAGAACAAAAACAAGAAGAAATAACACCAATTTCTAAAGGATGGAGTATGTGGTAAATTAATATTATTTTTTTTAGATTTATATATATATATATAATATATAAATGGAAAAACCACCACCGAAGGTATTTAAAGTAAAAGATCCCGACCCCGATGATAGATTTGGTGATATACACCCACATCTACCCCAACCACCAAGTTTATTATTAATTGTAGGAAGCGTAAAACAAGGTAAAAGTAATCTACTAGTAAATTTATTATGTAACCCCGATATGTATAAGGATAAGTTTGATATTGTTAAAATTATAAGTAATACATTAAATGCTGACCCAAAAGGTAAATTATTAAATAAATATTTTGATTGTGAAGACCATTATACCGATGAGATGATTACCGACATTATAGAAAGTCAAAAGAAAATGGACGATTTTGAGAGAAGTTCCGTAGCAATTTTTCTAGATGATATTTTAACAAAGGACTTTAAGAAGTCAAATGCTGTTAGTTTTCTAGCAACTCGTTTTCGGCATTATGGTATTGGTCTATTAGGATTTACAACACAATCATTTCGAGCTGTTAGTGGTCTTATCCGTAATAATGCTACTGATGTAATTATCATGAAACAACAAAATACAAAAGAATTAGAAAAGATTGCTGAAGAATATGGAGATATGTTCCCTAATATATTTATGGATTTATATAAAAGAGCAATTGAAGATCAACCATTTTCATTTTTATATTTAGATCTCCAAACTAATCCAGCAACAGCTTATATAAGATTTGAAACTAAAATCGCTGAAGGTGATAAAAAATTATTTTAATTATAAAATAAAATTATATTAAATTATATAAATGTATGGCTCAACTAAACCTATGAAAAAACCACCAGCAAGGAAAGCACCCATGAAAAAACCAAAAGAATTAACACCAGCACAATTAAAAAGATTAGAAAAACATTCAGTTCATCACAGTAAGAAACATATTAATATGATGAAAAAAGATATGATGATGGGGATGAGTTTTAAAGCAGCACACGAAAAAGCACAATCAAAAGTGGGTAAATAAAATTATTTAAATTATAAAAAAAATTAATTATATATTATATAATATAAAAATGGATTTGTATGGAAGTGGAGCAGCTATATCTCAAGCTAACTCACAAACTGAAACAGCGAGACAATTATCAAGAGCTAATCAAGATTTTAATAATACTCTAGCAGAACAATTAGATACAACAAATTTAGAATTAGATCAAGATAAACAAAGTAAATTAAATAAGAATATTTTAAGTGGTGTTACTAATGCTGGAAAAATTGGTATTATAAGTAAGAATAAATTATTAGGTGGTAAAGAAATTAAAACAACATTAGAAGAAAGAATGGCTAAAGACCCCAATAGAATTGCTAGAGAAGGTTCAGCATTAGAAGCAGCAAGAGCAGCAGAAGTTGGTGAGAGTGGTGGTAGTGGTTTATTAGTTGCTGGAGATAATTTATTAGATGAAGCTGGTATTGGTTCAAGTCGTGCTGGAGAAGTATTTGAAGGAGAAAGAGCTGGAACAAGAATCGGTGCTGCTGTAGCTGAAGATACTATTGGATCATCAGCAGCAGCAAAAGGTATGTTAAAAGTTGCTGAAGAAGGTGCTGGAAAAACACTATTAAAAGTTGGTAAAGTTGGTGTTGCTGGTCTTGGTGGAGGTTTAGATATCGCTCAAGATATAGGTAACATTGCTACTGGTAAAAAAGGTATGGATGTATTTGGTTCTAATTCAGCAAGTAGATTTGGTAATATTGCTAATATTGTTGGTAGTGGTTTAGAAGTTGCTGGTGTTGCTACTGGTGCTTTTAATCCATTTAGTTTAGCATTAGAAACTGCGGGTGCTGGTATTGGTTTAATTGGAAGTTTAGCTGAAGCGGGTGGAGAAATGGAAGCTAGTGATGAAGCTAAAAAACAAGCAGACGAAGATATTACTTCTCAACAAAGAGGAGCAGTATTAAGTTCTAATGTTGAAACGGCTGTTGGAAGAAGTAATTAATTTTTTTTTTTTTATTTTTTTTTTAATTAATTTATAAATAATTATTTTATATTAGTATATTATAAAATGAGCTCTTACTGGAAAAATGATGATAAGATCAAAATTTCACAAACACAAGTTTCCGTTCCATCTACAAATGGTAGATCTTATACTGGGACTGCTGGACAGAGTGGTCGTAGAATAGATTTTGAAATACCCCCTAGTGTAAAATTTATGGATGGAAAAAATTCATATTTACAATTCGATATTAAAATTGGTATTCCAGCAGCTGAAGTTCCAACTCGCCTACATCTTGATCCTTTCATCGGGGGATCCTCAGTAGTAAAAAATCTGAGGATCTACAGTGGAAATAGGTCAGTGTTACTTGAGGAGATATCTGACTACAACGCTAAAGTTCAATTAGAATATTCATACAATCAAGATGATAGTTTAAGATCAATGAGAGCATTAAAAGAAGGTTCATTAGTTACTACAATTGATAATCGTGGAACTCTTGGAACATCAGTCTCTAACAATATTGATTTAGATTCTAACCCTTATTACAAACCCGTTGGAACTGTTCCAGCTGGTCGTGATTGGGGAACTAGTGATGACTTCCTTACTGCTAAATTATCACTACCAATACACTCCGGACTATTTTCGGGAAATTCTAAAATTTTTCCAGTAGCTATGTGCAATGGTTTATTCGTTGAAATCGATATAGAAGATCCCGCAAGGTTTGTTAAGCAGTTAGATAGTGTTAATAGGCATCGCCGTATGAAACAAAATCCTATATTTCATGGTGTAGATAAAGATGGACTTGCTCTCAGTATTAATAACGCAACTAATAGAAGTGAAATATATTTGGGATTACAAAATAATATGAAAACTGTTGCTCAATGTCCTTTTGTAAAAGGGGAGAGGGTCGGTATATGTAAAAATGACAGTCCTAAAACTGAATGTGCCTTAACCTTAACTTCTACTGGAGCGCAAGGCTTTCCCAAGATTGAGAATATTGAAGTGGCTGATGGTTATGTAAGAATTACTTGTGAAGAGTTCCAAAATAGCAATACTGGTACTGGTGTTGAAGCAACATCGAACAATTTTATTTTATTTAGTGCTGCAGTCGATACCAAGAGAGTTCAAGTAGGCGATTTAACCACACAAATTATAGCCCCGACTACATCTTACCCTATTACAACTGAAATATCTAATGCTGAGATTGTTGTTCAGCAAGTCGGAGTAGATCCAAGATATGAAGCTGGTATGATGAAAAAGATGAGAGATGGTGGAACTATTGAGATTGATATTCCAAGTGTTACTAATTACAAACACTCATTATTGAAAAGTAATCGTAATGCCACAATCAATCTTGCTGTATCTAATACTCGTGCTAAATCGATGATTATTATGCCTACTGATGCTAAAACTTTAAATGTTGGTGATTTAATTGCTGGAACATCATCTGTATATGAAGAAGAAACTACTGCTATGGATGGTCGCCTCCATTCTATTCGTAGCGGTCAAGTTGGTATTATAGACCGCCTTACATCTTACCAAATGTTAGTTGATGATAAATTAGTCCCAAGTCGTCCAATAGTTGTATCTAAGATTAATAAGGGCAAATCTATAGCAGCACAGCCTCTTATTGAGTTAGAAAAAGCACTTAATCAAGCGGGTATAGTTCCAAGGTCTTTTACTGATTACAACCGTAATTTCTTAATTGGTCGTGCTTATGCTTTGAATGATGGTGTTGCTAATCTTAATAACAAATCTAATCAACTTCAACTATTATACAATGAAACTAATGCTGCTGGAGCTGACCTTGCTCCCGAACACGACAAATTGCTCTTTTGTTTCTTGTTCCACATTAGAAGAATCAATATTAGAGGAGATAGTGTTACAGTTTCTTTGTAAAGAAATAATAATATTTTCTATGTATTTTTTTTTAATTTTTTATTTAAATTTTTATATATGTATTAATATAAAATGAGCTCACAAAAATACCTAAACATACAACCAAATAATGTTCCCAGTTCGGGTAAAATCAGCCACGCACGTGGTAACCCAATTATAACTGTTACACTCGGAAGACAAGACGCAGTATTAGACTTATCTTCTGTTCGTCTTTCCGGCGATATAAATATATGGCGTGATGCTGCTGGAACATTACACCCGGACGCTGGTAATGCTGCTGAACTTCGTGGATCACATAAACTCGGAATTTATTCTGTAATCGACCAACTTGTTTTTCGCCACGCGGAGACAAAACAAGTTATAGAACATATAAGACACTATGGACGTTTCATGGCTTCATACCTTCCGGTTATGGCTGGTATGCAAGATGTAGCTGGACATCTTTCTAAGACTGCTTTAATTATGCCTAATTATCAAGCATATCGTGATAATGTTATCCGTAATACTACTAACTCGGTTTTTTGTATTCCATTACCCAGCGGTCTTACCCTTGGAGGATCTAAATTGCCTCTTGATAAAATCCCCTTGGAAATAGAAATACACCTTGCTCCCGATAGTCAATTTTTCTATTCAAGTGATGCGACTACTACGAATATCTCTAATGCTTTCTATGAATTAAGTAATGTTGAGGTTACTTGTGAAGTTGAAACTGGAGTTGAATCTCCGGATAAAGGTGTCTTAGATTTTAATTCAATTACTTCATATTTCTCGACACTTGAAAGCACTAATTCCATTATTAATTTCAATCTTGGATTATCTAAGGTCTTAGCTTCTTTTGTTAATTTTGTTCCAGCTAATTTTATTAATAATTTATCTCAAGATGGCTTCCTTACTTATATGCCTACTAAAAAACCTAATGGTGCTGGAACTGGTGATGGAGAAGTTGCTAATTTAGAAACTATTTCTTTTCTTCGTAATGGTGAGCGTTTTCCTTCTGCTTTTGAAGTTGAGAGTGTTTATGATACTACAACCAATGCTACTACGGTTGTTGATCCTCAAGTTATTAAAGGTTTTCTTGGTTCTATTATTCCCGAACATCAGCACACTCGCACTACTGCTTCTCCACTCAATACCAATCGTGGTTTTAGTGGTAACCAAAATGCTCTTACTGGATACCGTTTTATTCCGGATACTGGAGCTGTTTATGGTGTTGGTGTATTATATGATATGTTAGATAGTGAGGGTGTTGATTTTTCAAACGCACAATTCAGTATTCAAATGAAGAATGGTCTTGATGATGGTAACCCAATCTCCGCATACTTATTTATTAAATCTAAGGTTGTTGTTGCTTGGGATGCTAATATGGGAGTTCAAGTAGTATCTTAAATATTTTCTATGTAACTTAATTTAATTATTTTTATTTTTTTAATTTTTATATATTTAATTATTATATAAAAATGGACGATAAACCCGATAATTCTGATATTTCAAGTGATCGTATTCCCGACCTTATTAAAATTGGAGCAATTCCATCATCTTATGGACAAATGCTCCACACAGACGTCATAGACAGTACGACATTCAGTCAGCGTAGAGTTCGTTTTACTTTGTCTAGAGTCGCTGGGTTCTTACATTCAAATTCTAAGATAACCCTTGGTATTACTCCACTTACGAGTGCTACTGCTTTCTACCCATTAAATATTGGTATATCAAATTTGATACAAAACGCCCAATTAACAATTGGTAATCAAGTCGTTTGCTCTATTGATGATTATTCTGAATTTCATAGTTATCAATCTCTTTTTATTTCGAATGAAGATAATAAAGAAAGAGAACAATATTTATCTCAGAGATGTATAGCTCACAAACCGGTATATGATGACCGCACTGCAGATGTAACTGATAAACCTCCTAACTCTGCTAAACAAATTGGTCTTGATGTTGGGCGTAATCCAGTTGTTCCCGATGCTGGTGGTGCTGGTGCTTTTGAACTATTACCTTGGATGAAACACGATGGTACTTCTGCTCAAGGTATAGCTGATGCTCCCGTTTATTCAGTTTATCTTAGTGATTTGTTCCCCTTTCTTCGTCAAAATCAGTTACCTTGCTTTCTTCTCGATCAAGAGGTACATATTGATTTAACTTTTACTGATGAACTTTCATCTCTTTCGGGCGCTCCTTTATCTCGTCGTATGTGTGTTGCTTCTAGTGATAATGGTAATAATGCCGTTGCTTACCAAATTAATAAAGAGGAATGTAAGCTTATTTATGATAGTATTACTTATGATGGAGAAATTATGGAAAAATACGCAGAACAAAATCCCAAATTAACTTTCCAATATGTCGATTATCGCCTTGCTAAAAGAACGGGCGACCAAGCAGCATTTGCTGACCTTACATTCCCTATTGGTGGTAATGGTCGCCTTGTATCAAAAGTTATGTTTGCTATTTCATCGAATGCTAATTTTACTCCATTATCTTTATTGAATGGAACAACTGCTTACGGTGATATAGCATTAAGTACTAATCTTTTATACAATGATAGATTTGAGTTTAATGTTGATAGATCTAACAGTGCTTTACTTTTCCACACTACTCAACAAGCCGAAGGTAAAGTCCCTATGATAACTCATGATGAATATGTCCGTAGAAATAGTGCAACATCCAGTATTACCGTTGAAACTATGGAAGGAAGAATCCAAGGTCTCCGTACTGTTGGTATTGATGAATTATTTAGATGGACTGCTATTAGACCTAATAAGAATGAAAGAGTTAATAATAAGGGTATGGATTTAACTTATAAAGCAACTGGATTTACAGCTGGTAATTATACTCTCCGTTGTTACCTTGAATTACTTAAGGTTGCTACTATTGAGAATGGTAGATTTTCTTGCTATTTCGCATAAATAAAAATATATAAATAAAAAGTGGTTGGGGTAAATTCCAAAAAAAAAAGTAGTTTAAGAAAGTTGTTTGAGACAAATTATTTTAAGATTTACCCCAACCACTTTTTTAATTTCATTTTTTAATAAGTTTTATTTTAAAAAATAATCTATTATTATATTATAAATATGAAAATAGAGAGTAAAAATCCAAATGAAGAAATATCAAAAGCTCGTCCTTCTCTTAAAGCAAATACAGTAAAACAATATGTAGTTAATCTAAAAAAACTTCAAAAAATATATGATACTGATAATTATAATTTTTTAAATAAACCGGAAGATGTTATGGATAAAATAAGTGATCTACATTATTTATCCCAACGCAATATTCTTAATGCTGTTGTTGTATTATTAATGGCTTTAAATAGTGATAAAAAATATGATGAGTTACTTGAAGAATATGGAAAATTAAGAGATGATTTAAATGATAAATATAATGAAGAACAAAAAAGCGGAGTTATAAGTGAAAAACAAAGTAAGAATTTTTCTACAACTGAGGAAGTGTTTGATATGATAAATAAGATGGCTGATGAATTAAAACCAATAAAAAAAAAGAGCAAAGATGATATTTCTAAAAAAGAATTACAATTATTACAAGCTTATACATTATTTAATATATATGCTCGAATGCCTTTTAGAAATGATGTAGCTGGTATGAAAGCTATAAATCAAGCAGAATATAAGAAGTTAAGTGATGAAGAAAAAAAAGAAAATAATTATTTAGTTATACCATCAAAAAGTAAAATATATTTTGTATTGAATAAATATAAAACAAGTAAGAAATATGAAGAATTAGATTTACCAATTGAAGATGCTGATTTAAGAAAGATATTAAGATATTATATTAAGATGAATGGAATGGGTATATTGTTTAAGACATCAACGGGTAAGCCATTAACGAGGATTGAATTAAGTAAGGTATTACTTAAATATTCAAAAAAATATATGGGTAAATCTATAAGTTCAACCCTTTTAAGAAAGATATATTTAAGTTCTAAATATTCTGATGTTAAAGATGAGATGGAAAAAGATTCTAAAGTTATGGGTCATAGTGTAGCTACTCAACAAGCAGTTTATGTTAAGAAGCCTAAGGATGAATAATTATCTTACACCATTATATCTTTCCATTAAATCTTCATTATAATCAGTCCCACCTAATCTTTTAATAATATTTTCTTTTTTGATTGGTTTTTTGATAGTGTTATCATTAACCCATCTTAATAACATATTAACACTTTTATCATTTATTTTTGTAGCTATTCCTATAAACTCTTTAGTTTTGATTTTGAATAAATATGTATCTCCAATTTTAAAATCCATATCCTTTTTATTATTACTTATATTTTTATTTTTAAGTATTTTTTTTCTATTCATTGTAATTTCATTTTCATAAGTTTTTATATTTCCAATCATTTCATTAATTGTATTAATCTTTAACATATATTTCTTTTCCCATTTGCCGTTTGGAGTAATTATCATATCATTTCTAAATACAGCATCACCACCTTTATCTTCACTTTCATCTACCAATTTATCAAACTTATTAAAATCTTTATAAAAAGCATCTTTATCTTTTTTTAATATTTTTTCTGTTAAATTTTCTCTGTATTTCTTTGAAGCTTTATTTGTTATATCAAAAAACTTATATTTTTCAGTTATTTCATTTAATAATGTTGGAATAATTTTCTCGTCGAGTTGTTTTACTCTTATTTTATTTTTATCTTCTTTTTTTGGTTCAACCTTCTTAACTTTTTTTTTAGATAAAACTCTTTGAATCGCCGCACCTTGTCTAACTCCTTCTGCTTTAATTTTATCTTCTTTTTCTTTCTTCTTTTGATCTCTTACTTTCTTAGATGCTGCTTTTTCTTCTTTAGTTTTTGGTTTTGGTAATATCTTATCTGCTTTCTTCATATCTACTTTTGGTTTTCTTTTCATTTCCACTTTTGGTATAAGTGCTTGTTTTTCGTGATTTATTTCATAACCGTTTTTTTTAACAAGTGCTATAATATCGTCTCTTTTACTTCCTTTTGGTATTTTAATAGATACAAGAACATTATGAGCTTTTATTAGTTTTCTAATTTCCGGTGTTGTTAATTCTCCTTTAAGTTCTCCAGTTTTATATGGCATCTTTTAAGTATATAATATAAAAAAAAAATAAAAGAGATATTATATAAAAAATGATTATAGATAAATCTCATTCCAAAAAAGATATAATATTAATATTTAAAAAACTGAATGTAAATATAGATGATAAATTAACAAAAGGTAAAATAGTAAGTAATATTGAAAAATATTTTAAAGATATAATATATAATGATAAAATTAAGAATTTAACTGAATTAAAAGAATTATTAAAGAATCCATCAAAAAAACAAAGACCAACAAGACAAGAAAAAAAAAAGATAATGTTTAATTCTAAAAAGATAATTAAGTGGGCTCAAAATAATTATATATTTGATGATTCAACATATAAAAATGATAATGAACCTTATGAAGATATTATGAGTATTTATATGTGGGGAGATCTACCAAGTGTAAGGAGAGCTTGTAAATATTATAATTCAAGTGTTTATTGTAAGAATAATGTTAATCCAATTATAACTGAAGAAATAGAAGAAGAAATGAATATGAAAAAAATAATAAAGAAAGAATATATATATAGTCTTCAAATAAAACATAAACCAAAAGAAAATCCTTTTATCGTCAGATTTGATTAAATTGCTCTTTTTATTTAATGCGGTTTATAGAAAAAATTAAAATCTATTATTATACTATAAATGAACGAAATACAAAAGAACGATTTAAATTTTGGATTTAAAAGTGAGGAAGAAATTCATTTTATTTTAGAAGAGCAATTTGGTAAATTATTAAGAACTGAATTAAATCCGGAAATGGGTAAATATTATGAGTTTGATAAATATAATGAAACTTATTTTATTGAAATTAAAACAAGAAGAATAAAACATAATCAATATCCTTCATTATTTTTTGGAAAAAACAAATTAATAAAAGGAAATGAATTATTAAAGAAGTGTCCTCTTTTAAGAATATTTTATTTATGGAGATGTAATGATGGAATATATGGATGGGAGCATAATAGTAGTAAATATAAAATATGTAAAAGAGGAAGATGTGATAGAGGTAAAGATGAATTTACTGATTGTGTAGATATAAAACAAAAATATATTAAACCTTTAAAAAATCTATTAGATATATAAATGGTGGAAAAAGTTAAAATAACTTATCAAGGTAAATCAAGAATGGTTCCAAAAACATATGTAGAAGGTTTGAAAGGTAATGATAGAAGGAAACAAGTAAAAAGTATTTTTGAAGGAACATTTAGACCTAAAACAAATTTCAAATCAAAAGAATCTTCTTGGACTGTTAAGTTTAATAAGAAGTATGGAAAAGAATTAGAAAATATGAAAGGTGGTAAAAGTAAAAGAAATATA
>Ga0181393_1000185_pt1 | contig 22902 bp, 32 predicted proteins | sample 16SPOviralmetaG_FD_130122 | JGI IMG/M metagenome (GOLD analysis project Ga0181393, IMG submission 130122) | Marine viral communities from the oligotrophic San Pedro Time Series (SPOT) site, San Pedro Channel, CA, USA - 16 SPOT_SRF_2010-10-21 | ecosystem: Environmental > Aquatic > Marine > Strait...
CCCATCCATCTCGGAATGCCCAACTTGAACTCTTGTTCTTCCCAGAAGGCTTCAACATCATCAAGTGAATGTTGGGCATGGTACATGGGGCAGATTGGTGATTCAGCAGCCCTGTCACCCTTCATGCGATGCACTCTGTGTGGCTCGTCATATCTCAAGCCAATTGCATTTTCCCAATATTCAAACCCTTGATCAACGCAATATGCAGCTGAGGCCCTGATCTTGAGATTGACTGTGCAGATCCTGGCAACCGGATTGGGAAGATATTTTTTCTTCTCAATCAAGACACTGAATGGTTCACCCTTCCTTGACGCTGTTTCATAGTTGACAACCTTGTATCTCGACTCTGGGCAATACTCCACCCAAGTCACCGGTGTCCACCTTTTCTCAACCTCATGAACGAAATCAAGCGTTTTCTCATGCTCAAGGCCTGTGTTGGCAAAGACGACACGGCTTTCTTCTGGCAGTTCACCGCCCCATGCATCAATGATTTTCCTGAGCATGAACCTAGATGTTGCACCACCTGAGAAGCTCACAATGAATGGAGTTTGCAATTTGTATGGGTTGCTCACAGCTGTGACCTTTCCTTTGTTCTGCTGACCCATGACTCGTCAGCCTCTTCCCATGCTTCTTCTTCAAACCATCTTCTGGGTGATCGCCAGAATTCAGACCTGCCTTCCTGGCTCTGATAGTAGTCTTGGATCCTGCCTGAAAGGTATTCAGTGGCATCATTCTCATGAAGGTTCAATCCTAGCTTCTCAAGGGCAATCCCAATCTGCACCCTTGTGGCTGCTGGTTGCTTCCTCTTGGCTGCTGGAATTGACTTGAACACCTCATCAACACCAATCATTGATTTGTATTTCTTAACATCAGAAGATGAAAGTGAAGATGAAGTTGAAGAAGAAGAAGAAGAAGAAGACCCATCCAAACCTTTGGGCCGACCTTTGAGAGATGGGTTGCCACCTCCTCTGATGCCAGCAGCACTGCATTTTTCTCTCTTGGATTCCTCAGCCACCATCCTCCTTGATTTGATGGCATTGATCTTGGAGCCACTTGAGGTGGTGACCTGCTCAAAGTCCATCACACCATTGTTGATCAACTCACCCACCAGACAGGTGACAACCTCTTGATCAGCACCAACACATCTGGCAATGTGTTCATCATGCATTGCCACATCATTGGTGAGCATCAAAAATCCTCTGACAGGTGACTCATGCATGAGACACAAAAGGTCAATCCAAAGTCCTCGAGCAGGCAATGAGCATGATCTGAGTGAAGGGTCTTTCATCCAGTCACCTGGATAGAACTGAAATGCTGGGAGTTTTTTAGGCATCAATGGCCTCCACATGAATCTTCATCAGTCCCATCTGGACCTCTCTTTCAATCTGATACAAGGCTTCATCAATTTCAAGCCTGTCAATCTTGGTTTCTGTGTCTGCTAGTTGAACCCTCAACCGCTGCACCATCTCCTCAATATCTCTCAGAGTGGTCTTCAATGACTTCCTCATCTGTCACCTCCTGTGTTGATGTTCCATTCCCTGAGTCCCTGTGAAGTTGGTTGACAAGTTCTGACCTGGCACCCAGATGGACCTGGCTTCTTTCCAACAACCTCAATCAATCCGGCCTTCCTGAGTTCAGCACACCTCTTGTGTCCTGTTGTGAGTCCAGCCCTGGATGCTGCTTCTTCATCACTCAATGCTTGCTCTGAAAGGCAGAATGCAGCAAGCAACTTGAACCTCTGAGAGCCTCGAGCAGCACCAAACTTGGTTGCTGCCTCCTTGCTTGTTGATGGGTCTGTTGCCCTGGCTGCAATCCTCTGGTGGTTCTGATCCCAATCAATCATCTTCTGAACTGGGAATGTTTTAGTCTTCCGGCTGGTCATCATGGTCACCCTCCTCAATCTCTTGTTCAACAGTCCTCTCAACCTCAAGGACAAGTTCTGAATCCTTGATCTTCACACCACCTCTGTCATGCAACTGGATGTCAAACAGCCTCAGAATCTCTTGCCCTTCATCACCCATGGTGACACTGTTGCCACTGGTGTTGTCATGACCATGTGTTTCAAAGTCTCTTTCAATCAACACTGTTGCACCAGTTGACATCAGGATGATTGGTTCATGGTCATCAATGCACAGATGCAATTCAATTTTCTTTTCAATCTCAATCATGTGTTTCCTCTCACTTGATTCTCAAATGTGTTCCACGATCACGATATCGTGCAAAGCCAAGTTCCTTGCCTTGTTCCAGTTCCTCTCTGATCCTGTCAGTGTCCAGAGTCTCAATCACCTTCTGCCCAAAGTACCCTGATGGCAGTTTGTCATGGTCAATCTCAAGACCCTTTTTGCCACCATTTTTTGCAACTGTGATGGTGAACTCAGGTGACTCAATTGTTGTGATCTCTGTTTCTTTCATCTTCTGGTGCAAGTATTCCTTCAACCTCCTGGCATAGTTGTTGGCAATCTTTGCACGCTCCTCAAGCCTCTGGGCATGGAGGCTCCTTGCATCTGCCTTTGCTTCCAGTTCAGCAATCACAGCACAGATGTTCCTTGCTTTCTCTTCAAAGTCACCCTTGGCTTGCTCGAGGGATTCCATGACTTCATCCTCAACCACACCATCATTGATGGTGGCTTGTGATTCCATCTTGTGCAACAGGCTCATGAACTCATCAGTGATTTCAAACAGGGTCATGCTTTATCCTCCACAAGTGAGATGTGCTTGCTGATTTCAGCGATGTTCCAGAACACCTGTCCAGAACTGTTGGTCTTCTTCTTGATCAACACATCTGCTGTGTCATTTGACATGAACAAGTCACCAGCTGTGTCAGAAAATGTCTTTGAGAAGGTGCTGAATGTTCTTTCATCACCCTCAACCTGGATGTTCCACCACTTGTGTTCACCCTTTTCCATGGGTTGCACAAGGTCAATGTGCCTGCAAATGAGGCTCTGCTCATCCAATTCATCTGGTGGCTGGGCATCAATCTGCCTTGGCTTGCTCTTTGTGACCTTCTTTCTGACCGGTTTCTTGGCAATGCCTTCTTGTGCATCACCAGTCTCAGCACCCTGAATGGTCTCAACCTCAAGTTCATCAAGCATTCCAAGCCCATAGAATGACAGGGTGACTCTTCTTTTCGCTTTGGTCACGGCCTTCATCATTGCATTGGCGAGGTTGTCACCGCCAAGGCCTTTGATCTGGACGGTTCCAATGTCTGAGTCAGTCCTTCCATCCTTGTCCAATGCAGAGGCTTTGGCGACATATATGTCATTCACCACCTCTGTTTGAACATCATTGATGCTCAATCCATGCTTTGCTCTCAACTGGTCTGTGCAAGCCTTGGTTGCATACAACCTCTCTTTGCCATTGAGCCTCATGATTTCAAAGGGCTTGGCAAGTGGATCAAGTCCCAGCCTGTTGCAAAGGTGTTCAATGTATTGCAATCGCTGGGTTGAATCCAACCTTGCAATGTTGTTGTTGACAACGATTTCCTCGATCGCCTGGGGTGAAAGTTCCAGTGTCATTTGTGTTCTCCTGTGTGCTTCTTGTGAATTGAGGCAAGCATTGAATCCACAGCGCTAGCGCTGAAGGTGCTTGGTGTTGACGATTCCTTCTTTCTCTCCTGATCTGATGAAGTATCCAATGAGACTGCTGATGATTCCAAATCCAATGACGATGATGCAAGTTGCAACAGCCATGCTTTGCTCTCCTTTGTGAGGTTTGTGGTGCTTGGGTTTTCTCTTGTGAGTTCTCTGTTGAGAATAAGAAAGCGCACGCCGTCCTTGGCGAGGCTTTCGGCTCGTGCTTCCATTATGACATTACAAGGTGAAATATGTTGTTTGCCTGTAATGATTGCAAGCACATTGAGTGACAAGCCATGCAACTGCCTGTCACAAATTATGATTGTGTCTTTGTCTTGGTTCACTGTGTTTCCTCTCTGAGTTGTGTGAAAAGTGTTCTGAATGCAACTTCTGCTGTTGCAGGAACAACACCGTTGCCCAAAAGTCTCAATCTGTCCACTCTGAACCGAGCTTTGTCCATCCAACTGGAATCCCCATCAGTTGTTCGACCCAATCGGGGTTCAATTGTCCGGGGTTGCTCGTGGGGTCTCTGGGAACTGCCCTGCCCAGAAGGCCATTGGTCAACACATTTGGTGATGGGTTTGCTCCATCCTTCCAATCTCTTGTCGTTGGTGTCGGCCAGGCCCTTGTTGCATCTGTCAGGGTTGATCCCTTGTGCATCACTCCTGTCTTGGTCGTTCCTCTTGCTGAATCCCTTGAGTCGCCCACTGTCGCTGTTGGCCACTGCTGCAATGAAGACTCTGTTTCTTCTGTGTGGTGCTCCTGTTTCTTGCGCTGAGAACATGCCCCACGTTGCTGTGAAACCAAGGCTTTCCAGTTCTCCCAAGACATGCAAGAGAACTGATGTGCCTTCTTGTCCTCTGAGCTTTGCTGTGATGATCCCTTCAACGTTTTCAAGGAAAACAAGCCTTGGTTGAACTTCTCTGATGATGCGTTTGATTGTTGGGAACAAGTGCCTTGGGTCAGAGTCTGCCAAATGCTTTCCAGCTTGGCTGAAGGGTTGACATGGGAATCCACCTGACAAGACATCCACCTTGCCACGATATGGTTTCCCATTAAATGTCCGAAGGTCCGACCAGACAGGTGCTGAATCCAACTTTCCCTGTTCCATCTTTTCAACCAAGTTTGCGATGGCGAAGGCTTCGATCTCCACATAAGTGATCGTTCGGCAAGTTGGGAGAACTCTTCTGATCCCAAGGTCAATGCCTGCATATCCTGTGCACAGGCTGAGATGGTTGATGGGATGATCCACATGGGTGTTCTCCATTTGTTGTGTCATTGGTTTTCTTTCAGTGTGTGTTGGCTCACCAATCAATTGGTGTGCCAACCATGTCCATGCTTCTCATTCCAGCAATGCATCTGACATCATCACCAAATTTTGATTGAATGTGATGCACTTGCAGTCTTTCCCATCTTGCTGTGCCTTCTTTGTCAGACAACTTGCACTGTCTTTTGTATGTTCTCCAATCACCACTTGGGGTGTCTTTGAGTTGAAACAGAATCTCAGTTCTGCCCCACTTCTTGATTTGATCAACCTCAGCCATCCTATCTGTTACCAAACCAACCCAAAGGTCAGCATCCATTTCAAGTTCTGTGCCTTCAAAATCATGTGGTGGCTTTTCCTTGCACCATGCATGGAACTCAGCTTGTTCAACAAGGAGTTCATCAAGTTTGGGATTGATGAAATCAATCTGAAGTGGACCACCCCAACCATCATCAAAGATGGTGGCAACCTTCTTGGATTTTCCATCAGTGACTCGGTGAAGTGTTGCAGTGAATCCCTGCCCATCATGACCAGAGACATGCTTGTATGACTTGACGTTGTATTCAGTGTTGTTCATTTGGTTTCCTCTCAAATGATCTTGGTTGTGTGCTGGGGTGAATTCCCCATGTCCTGAATATAGCCTATCAGCACAAAGGTTGCAAACCCTTGAATGAACCTTTGAGATTTTCACCTCTCACCCTATAAAGGTGGGCAAGCTCCTGAGAGGCTCTCTGGGACCTTGGCCTGGTTCAAGGACTGGTGTTGCCTTTTGAGGCCTTAAGGGCTTCACAGGGCCTCTCAGGGCCTCGCAGAGATGCCATCTGAGATCCTCCTTCAGTGCTCAGGCATATGCCATTTCACTGGACAAGGAGAAGGCCCCAGAGGAGAGGAATCACTCTGGGGCCTTGCACACAAAGAGAGCCGGGGAATTGGTCAGACCATCCTGATGACCTTGGGCTTTTCAACCTTGATGACACCTGGGATCTCAATACCATCCTCAATATCGGCTGCAATCTTTGTTTTGTCAACACCAAGGGTGCTCGTGACTGTCTTGTACATTTCTGGGACATCAGCCAGACTGGTGATTGCCCATGTGCTGACTGAGTGGTCAGTGATCAACTCAAAGGTTGCAATCCTAGTTTCAACCTTCTCAACACCTGTGGCGACCATCCTTTCATGGATTGCCTTTTTGATTGCACCAAGCACTGATGAAGCAACTTGGTTCTTGTCAGCCAATTCCCTTGCGAACTTTGTCCTGGCCTGCATCCCACCAATGATCTCATGTTGGATCTCAAGCAACTGTGCATTGACTTCTTCATCGCCATCAACAACGCATTCAATGGTTTGCTTCAGTGCTTGGCTGACAGCATCATCAACAATCTCTTGATGGCTCTGGGCTTCATCCTTCTTTGATTTCCTTGATTGCTCAAACAGGTTCCAACCGATCTGGCCACAGGCCAAATCTCTCAGAAGCATCAATTCAGGTGTTGTTGCATTTGTTTCCATCATGTCACCAGTGCATCATCAATGTTTTCACCACCAAGAATGTTGATGGGTGGCACAATGCCATTGCCATGCATGTCAAAGAATCTGTCAAAGTAGTGGATGAATTCACCTTCACCATTGTTGGTGACATCAACTGTGAATTCATCACCTCTCACAAAGTCTGTTTCACCTGGAATGATTGTGAATGCCACACCTGCCTTGGCTGTGGGTGTCATTTCACTCAGCTGGATTGCATCAATCAAGATGTGGGCACCACTGGTGAATGCGGTTGATGTCTGGATCTGAAGATATATGGGGTCAGCAAGGTCCAAAGGTGCCCTGAATGTGTGTGTGAACAACACATATGAAGTTGTCATTGTGTGATCAGCGGCATCAAAGGTTGCGAATGTCCCAGATGAGTTGGCCAAGCCAACCCGCAAAACACCCGCACTTGGGTTGGTGTTGGCATATCTCACCATGAAAGACAAGCAATACAACCCATCAGGCCTGACACTGTACAAGGATCCTGATTGCGGGTCACCAAGTTTCTGCCTGATCTTCAAGAGGGTTGAACCATCTGCCTGAAGCCTCAAGGCCTTTGTGCCTCGAGCGACATTGGAAGTCTCTTGGAATATGTTTGAACTTGCTGAACCTGTGACGATCTCCCAGTTGGCAGGTGCATCACCATTGTCAATGAAGCTCTCAAAGCTCGAGTTCCTCAAGATGTTGCGGCCAAACTTGCGGCCATCACTCTCAGCTGGGTTGACTGACTGGTATCTTCCAACAAAGCCAGACCCACCTGGCCACCTGTGGTCCATAGCTGAGAACTTCTGAGCACCTCTGACCTCAAAGAACTCAGCACCCTTTGCAATCTTCTTGTCCCTGCTGTCCTGGTAGCACTTGAAACGCAAAGTTTCCGTTCTTGACGTGGGCCATGCTGACATGGTTGCATGTTTGTCATTGTCAGGTTCTGCTGAAACCACAACTGTTCCAGTCCCTGTGTTGCTGCCACCAGCTGCTGTTGATGCGATCGTGACTGTTGATCCATCAAGGGTCTTTGAGTTGGCAATCATCTGGTCACGCAATTCATACAAGGCTTCATTGACAGTCTTCGCAGGCAACCCACTTGGTGGTGTTTCTCCTGCCAAGTCATCTGACATCATCTCAACCAGTGTGGTTTCTGCAACACGCTTTGCCCTGTGCAAGACAGGTGTTCCAGCATCACTGACAATGTTCTCAAGGTTGTTTGAGAATTGAGAGACATATTGCAGATCGGTGTTCGCGGTTGAACCTGCTGACGTGATATATTCATTGATCGCCTCTTGCAGAGACTGACTGGCATTTGTTCTCAGATCACTCTGAAATGCCGTCACGCGCTTGACGACACCAAACACCTTGCCCAGTCTCTTGAAGATTCCCGCCCCAGCAGTGTCAAAATCAACTGTCATTTTTCAGCCCTCTTCTTTTTGTATTCAGCAAGCGTCTGTTGAATGATGCCGCTAGCCTTGTTGAGTTTTTCTCTTCTCTTCTGACAGCCACCACATGGCTTGATCCCTGCCTTGTCGGTCAGGTTCTTGATCCTGTCACCAAGGCCTCGAGCAGGCCCTGAATATCTTGAGCATGATGCACAAGCACCTGGCATCTCACTTGGCTCGGCGAGGCCAAGACCACATGATTGAACACCAGAGGTTCCAGTTGCGAAAACACATGTTGATTTTTCAGAGTGACTCAAGCGTGATCCGCCTTTCAATTGTTTCACTGGTTGCATCACCACTACCAACAAGCCACCCGATGGCTTTGCCCACATTCTGTTCATCGGTCAGATTGCCAAAGTATGCCACTGGGTCTGCTTGCTCCATCCAGATATCATCTTCTTTCGGCCACTCAATTGCCAATGTTTTTGGGTGTGATTTGTGATTGACCATGCATCCGATATTTGCTTGTGGAACACAGCAACCCGCATATGAACACATGCCATTGAGACCATCAACACCAGTGCCATCATCACAATTGCTTGAACAGATGTGGACTGGTGGGGAATATGGCCTTGCATCAGGGTCATCAATCCTTTCATGGCTCCACACGGTATCTGGGGCTGTTGGTGGGCAATTGCATCTCCCCACTTCAAGTTGATCACACCTGTTGAAACAGCCATGACCACACTGTGAAAGGCTGCATCCTTCATATACGTTTTGGTTGTTGATGTCACTGCAATTCGTGCTTCCCACTTCTCTGAGGCATCGACAAAAAGGGCTTGCACAATTGCCATCTTCTGAGGTCAAGCACTTCTCAACTGCAAGTTCACCAAGTGTCCCTTTGGAACATGGGCAAACATCATCAAGTGCAACGGGTCCACAGTCTTGAAACCCACAAGGGTTGTTCACGCCATTACCAAGGCTCAAGTTACTTCTGCACCCATTTCGTATCAATGTCGAGTTGAAAGGGTTTTCCACAGGAAATTGTGCAATCTTTGAGTACTGATCAGTGCAGCCAAACCATGCCCTGAACTTGTATCGCTGCCTTGTTCCATCATTCCAGCACTCGAGTTCCCATGAGCCGATGTTGTATGTTGCTTCGGTTTGAAAAGCATTCATATCACCAATGTTCTGCACTCTTGTGAATTGGTCGAATGCTTGGCCTGTTGGGTCACCATATGGTGGTCTGTGTGTATTCGCATTCCCCACAACGGCATCAAGTTCCTCTTCAAAATCCGGGCCATCACTGCTGACTGCAAATGCACTTGATGCGTTTGAGCTTCGGATATCAACAGACCTGTCATTCTTGAATGTGTGCCATGATGGCCCTTGTCCGCCATCAAGGTATTCACTGGAAAATGGACCTGGGCAAAACCCACGATGAACATATCCCATATTCGGTTCATCTGGGTCAGGTGTCCCAGTGCCAGTTTCATCATTGAGGTGACACCTCTGTGAATTGACAGGCTCCACAGTGAATGGTGGGAATGAAGCGTATCCTGTGATGCAGCTGAGTGAACAATGATTCAGAAGACTGTTCAAGTCATATTTCCACCACTGGTCTTGATACCAGCCTTGTTCAACACATCTTGTTGAGCTTGTGAGAATGCCTTGCATAGGGTTCCAAGTGATGCTGTTTCTTTCTCGAGAGCCACGAAAAAAACTGCCATCAGGCAAGTCCTGATCAAACTTGAAACGCAGCCTTGGAAAGTTGACCATGTGGTCAAAGCAATCAGATGGCTCACCTGGTGGCTCATCTTCATTCCGGCAACAACATGCTGCTGCTCTCCTGAAGCTACCCATCAGACGGCCTCAAACCAAATCCAGTCAAAGTGACACCATCACCAGAGTTGAGTTGTGCATACAACACATCACCTGGGTCAATGATCAGCTTCATGTGAATCTCACTCAATCCAGTTGCTGACTTCTCTTTGATGTTTCCAACCCTGATGATGTTTGACACAGAAGGTGCTGCACCATTCTTCGCCAAATACAGCCTGTATGTGCTGCCAGCTGATGCCGTTGAATGAACACCAGCAGTCATGAAGGTCATCATGATCTGTCCTCGAGGATCACCTGTCAGAATCTCACTGGCAACAGCGAAGTTGGTCGATGCTGAAGTCAAGGCAACCTGAAACAACATTCCTGCAACACTCATTTGTTCATTTCCCCCGCAATTGACCCACTGAACTTGTCAACCTGTGTCGAATCACCAAGGACATTGCCCATGTTCTGACGGTACTCGTCAACTGATTTGTCAACTTCTGATTTCGCTGTGTCTGTTGCAGTGCTGTCACATGCACATGTCACACATGAGTCATTTGCCAAGGTGAAGATTGAAAGGTCATCAGTCATCCTCTGACACACAACAAACATGCCATTGGGGATGCTTGCTGGGACCAGATTGACATTGCATGAACTGCCAGACAGCTGACCACCCATGTTCCCACCTCTTTCAATCTCAGTGCCATTCACTGCTGTTGTGAACTCTCCTGTGCCGACGAAAGCCCCATTCTCAACCTTTTGGATTGCAACTTGGTATTGCTGGTCTTCAGGAACAGAACATCCTTCATTGCTTGTGACAATCTTTCCAATGAAGGTGTTGGATTGAATTGGTGTTTGGAAACCAAGAAAACTGCTGCCATCACTTGAGTTGAATGGGTGCAGCAGCACAAAACTGTTCACAAGTGATGAGTTCATTGATGCACTTGTGCCACCAATCATGATTGCAGGACTGGCCTTCTGGCCCTCTTCAAGTTCCTCTTGCGGCACATACTTGTATGGCCCTTGGTTCCACCTGGTACCAGCCCAAACCAGAGATTGCCAAGAGTACCCAATCAAGGGTTGCTGTTCTGGGTCCTCACCCTCTTCACCCTGACCAAGCAACCCTGTCAGCTGTGCTGGCATCGGGAACTGAGATGATGCACCACGCTGTCGTGACATGTGTGTGTTCGGTTGCTGCATGATTGCATCAATCGAGTTCACTTTGTCAATCAGGCCATTCAAGACCTCTGGGGTCAGCTTGCCAAACTTGCCATCAGAGAAGTGTGGAAATTCAGCCATGTTCAGTCCTCGAGGATCTGGTATTGAATGTGACCATTGGACCCAACGGCCTTGGCATATATCTGTTCACCAGCCAAGCGAGTGATGGCAAACTCACCACCTTTGAGTTCAAGGACATCATGAAACGTGCCACTGACAACAATTCCAAGTTGAATTGATGCATCAGCGCTCGTGCCAATGTTCCTGAACCATGCATGTCCTTGATTGCCCACAGTCATTTCATTCATGACCAATGTTTCATGTGAGCCTGTTGTCACTGCTTGAACACCACCAACAGCCTCAACACCTGCAACAGTCACATTCTGTGTGTCTGGTGTGAATGTCAGTTGGTGGTTGCTCTTGTCATACTGGATCGAAGCGGAAATTGTCAGTTCATTTGCCATCAGATGAGTCCCAATCCTGGAAGTGCTGAAAGTGAAAGTTCAAAAGGTTGCACCCAACGCACTGTGTCAACTTTGCCATCATCATCAAGGTCACACTGACCGTGCGCATTGTATACAGGTGCCTGAATCGCGTGAGAAAATTCGTCATGGAGATACTTGTGCTGGACACGATATGATTCAATGCCGACACGTTGGATGGCTGCACCAAGGTACAACACTGAACCTGCTGGAAAGTCTGGGAATGACCCACGCTTTCCTGCTGCGGCACCGTATGTTCTGATGTTCTTGACAGCTTGTGCCTTCAGTGTCTGGCTGAACTGAATTTCATATTGTTGCCTGAACATCGTGACTGGCGCACACCCGGCATCAACTGGGTCACCACCAATGTCAGCACCAGATTCAACCGTCTCAGGTCTCACAGGGTTTGCGCGATATGCCATGTATGGCTTCGAGATCACATTGGCACTGAACTCTTGGAATCCAATGCCTTCAGGGCCTTGACTCAGATTTGAACCTGTGTTGGATTCTCTGAACCTGTTGTTCTGGTAATTCCAAGAAGCCCGCCAATGATTGATTGAACCTGGCACCTTGCTGATCTGGAAGTCAACTGCAATCAAGTTGGAAAACAGCGGGTGTGGATCACCAATCTTGGGCGTGACAATCGTGGATGAGTCAGGGTTGGTGAATGGGTTTTGTCCGAACCCATCAAAGATGATTTCATCTTCACCTTGGAAGTCAATGAGCATGAACTCACGGGTTGCCGTAGCTTGCCCAGCCTTCACTGAGATTCCACGGCCTTCATTCGATTCAAGAATCTGTGCAGTTGCGAGAAGTGCCATCAGCTGAACCCCATTTTTGCATTGAGTTTCTCAAGAAGTGTCTGGATCACACCAGTCCTGTTGTCAATGCTTCGTTGAATGTCTCTTTGTTCTTGTTGGAGCACGTCAATTTTTGAACCAACATTCTGGTCAGCAAATGTGAAACTGCCAAGGGCCGTGTCACCTGTCTGTGTGAAACCACTCTTTTCACCCATTGTGCCAAATGCACCAAGGCCCAAGCGTTGCTTGATCTTGCCCAGCCTGCTTTGATCAACTCTCAATGCATCCTCTTGCACCTTCAGTGCCTTTTCATTTTGTTCTCTCTCTTTTTCAGCTTCCAATTTTTGTGACCTTTTCAGGTTCAAAATGTCTTGCTGCATTCCATGCTCAATGGCAAGTTTGTTCAACAATGTGTCTTTGAACCTGGGGTCAATGTCCATTGCCTTGATGTCTTTTTCTAGCTTTTTCGCATCTGCTCTGAGCTTGTTGTGGTCTCTTTCATGCTCGAGGATTGATCTTTTCTCATCATCTGCTTCATTCAGAATTTCCAATTCAGCAGCCAACGATTCCATTCTGGAATCAATTGCATCTTTTTGTGCCATGACAAGCTCACGACTCATTGCTCTTTCCTCGGCCTTGGCCAATTTGCGCATCGCATCATCAACCTCCAACACTTGATGAAGCAAGTTTTCAATTGCAGAAGCGACTGGGCCGATACCCATTGGAAGTTGCTTGATGGTCTCTGCCATTGACTCAAAGTGCCTGGCTGCTTCTGCTGAGTTTCCCTCTGACTCTGCTGACAAGGCTTCCATCAAAGACAGTCCAACAGATGCGCCTTTCGCTGCCACCTCGACTGCACCCATTGCAGCGAATACTTTGCCCATGTTCAGAGCCATTTTCGCACTTGGCGTGGCAAGGGTGCTGTCAATTGTCTTGCCTGTTTTTGCAAGTGTGCCAGCAATTTTGGACAACTCAGCCTCGAACTTGTCCATTCGTGCAACAACATCGACTTCAATTCTACCGACTGCCATTGAGTCTGCTCATTTCTCTCTCGACATGTTCCCTGTGGTTGGTCACTGGTTCACTTGGGCTGGTTCTTTTTGCAAGGGCCTCAACAATCCCTTTGAATGCACTCATGCTCAACAACAAAGGGTTTCCGATTCCAGGAATAATTTCGGCGACAGCTGCAACGTCCTGATATATGTTGCGCTGCCTCACTGAGGGTTTTCAGGTTGTTCCTCTTTTTCACCATCGTCATCTTGATCAATTTCATCTTGATCGAAACCCAAGATTTCAAGTGCCAGATATACAACCTTCTCTGGTGTGCAATCACAGATGTTTTCAATCTTGTCTGGGTCAGCCTTGAACTCAATCACTTTTTTGGCACCAGGCAAGGTGAATGTACTTCTGACCAAGTCTGATGTGCTTCCTTTGCTTTCCCTGAGTTCTGACAAGGCCTTGATCTTTTCCTCACCAGTCACACCAGCTGCATCGAGATCCTCGAGCAATTCAGCACGCTTTTCTTTGTGCATCTCATCCATGAGGTCAATGACATCCTGCACGGTTGCCTTTTCAAGATGAAATGTCTTGTCATCGCGCTTCACAACAATCTTGCTCATGATTTGTCTCTTCTTCTTCTGATGGTGATTTGGTCAACCTTGACAGCTTCCACATTGCACATGGTCAAGACTGCACTGATTGCACGCTCTTCTGAGACATCAGGTTGCACACCCTTCTTGAATCTTCTGCCATCTGTCGCAACCACTGTGACAATCCAATCTTCAGGCGTGAATATCCTCATGCCTGTTGGTGTCACAATGTGTGATTGCTTTTTGGCACTGCTCATCAAGATTCGTCCCAAGCCTCAGTCAGTCCTGCACCATCAGCAAGTTGAAAGTTCATCGTGACAGTGGTGTCGCCACCCATTGTCGAGCTTGCGGCCATGCTGTCAATGACCGCATGAAAAGTCCAAGTGCAGCCAGTGAAGAACTTGAGTTGAATATCATCAAAGACTTGCCCAGCGGCCTGCATCCCTGCACCTGCATCGAGTGAAAGGTTTGAATCGGAGTGGCTTGCAAATCCACCTGCTGACCCTGTGACATCCAGAAGGCCCAGAACCCTGCGCCTGCCAGTGTCACCATACTTGGTCACATCATGCACAGTCCTGGTCACTGTTGCACTCCAAGTGTTGAACTGGATTGCATGCTTGTTTTCACCTGATCCGCTTGATGATCCAACGGTCACACCGCCATCAGTTCCTGAAATGAAAGTCTGTGCCATTTTTCAAAGTCCTCCTGTTTGGACTGCTCTGGCTCTGAGGCCAATTGTTGCAACAAGGTGCTCATCATCTCGAGCGATTGTCGCCCCAGATGCAAGCTCGAAAATCACTCTGTCAAAGTTCGTGGCTGTCGTGAAGACTGGATTGCCAAACAACTCAACAACAGCATCGGCAATATCACCGATTTCAGCAAGCCCATCTTCCCAACGCCCAACGATGCTGATGTCATATGTCTCATCATGATGCAGACTTGTACCACCGAAAGGTTGCATGGTCACACTTCCCATTTGCTCGAATGTGATCAATGGCAAGTCATCACCTGCATCACCATATGATGCTGAAATCCTGCCACTCACCAAGTCATGAGCACTGCCATCACTGGTGTCTGCAATGAGCGTGGAATACAAGGCCTCATCAATTGCTTTGCTCATGTGATTGGGCCTTTTCTGTTGATGGCAGCAAGTTGTTTTTTGAAAACAAAGTCAAAGATTCTTGCCGCCTTGGGTGCAACAACGCGAACGGCTGGACTCACAAACTCTCTGTTGAGCTTTGGTGATGTTTCCAGAATGTACCCATATGTGACGGCGGCACCACCTGCTGACTTGCTTTGTGCATATGTGATTGTGATGCCTGACTTGCGGTTCTTCCTCTTCATGTTCTTCTTGCCTGCAACCATACTGTTCACAAGTCGTCCAGTTTGCGTGACTGGAAATTCACCAGTGGTGCTCGAGGTTGCCCGGTTGCCTGGATATAGCTTTCCTGATCCTTCTTTGCTGAGGTTTGACTTGACACGCTTTTGCACAGAGAAGGCAACAACCAAGAGGCTGTCAGCAGCTGCATCCTGCACCATCTTTTTGACCTTGGGAACATTCATCACAAGTTTCATTTTGAGTTTCACAGGGAAACTCGGTGACCTTGGTGACACCCAGACGCCATTGATCAAAACACTCATGACACATCCTCATTGCTGCTTGCACTGATGATGTGATAAAACAATCGATCTCTGCTGGTGCGCATTCCTGGTGTTCTTTTTGAGTTCACTTCAAAGGTCTTGTTGTCAATCTTGATTCTGTCAGTGATGTTGATGTCAGAACCACCTTGAACATACACGGTCACAGACTCAACAGCCCTCTGCCTGTTTCCATCAAAGGATTCATCCATTGACCTGGATGCAACATATCCTCTGACCTGAGGCCTTGCATGAAAGGTCTGCTTTCTCGAGCCAACAGAGTCACGCTTGAGAACAGGTCTCAAAACTTGCATCTGCTGACCTTTGGTTTGGATCAAGGCTTTGATCATCAACGAACCCTCTTGAACGGACCCAGAAGCGTCTTGACGTTTTCAGACCACTCAGACCAAGCCCTCACTGTGTATGAATAGTCGCCAAGGCTCTCCTGGTTGATTGCCCTGTCTCGATCTCTTCCACGGTATGCATCTGAGATCAACTCAAATGCTGCTTGCACCAGTGCATTGGGGATCGTCTCATATCCACCGACATATTGCACATACACGCTTTGGAACTGGTTCGGAAACCTGTTGTTGCGTCTGGTCTCATTGAACCTTGGGAATGCATCTGCTCTCAGGTGGATGAACCCTCTGTCATAGTCCACCCGATATTCACTCTCAGCATCGTCTGGGATTGTCAGATATGCATTGGTTGAGGTGACATCTCTGCCACCCATCTGGTGCATGTTCTTTGAAAGTGCATTGACAGACACTGTGGCATCGAACCCAGCGGTCACGTTTATCTGTGCCGCGAGTGTCGTGGTTGTCTTGTATGTTGAAAATGAGAGGTTGGTTGTCGTCTCTGTCCCATCTTCTTGCACGCGGTACAAACGGGCCTGGTCTGCTTCGATTGCGATAGTTGCCGCAATATCAGAATCAACAGCACTCGAGACTGTGATGGCATCTTGCGTCCCGAAAGCGATGAGATCGACGCTGACAACAGGAGGGTTCTGAACAGCAATCGTGCGAGTTCCATATGCATCAAGATACTCCGTGAAAGACTGTGAAACAAATGACCTGTCACACCATCTCTCAATCTGGTCACTGACATTGTTGACCATCGTTTCAATGAGGTCATCATCAGTGGATGTGGTCACACCCATGTACGTCTTCACTGCTGCCACTGTTGTCAGTGCGTTTGATGCCAATGCCATTCTGCTGCTCCGTTAGTTGGTCGCTCGATACACTGAGCCTTCTTCACCGTCGAACGCTGAACTTTGTGCTGGACTCGTGGACAGGCTTGCACCAAGAAGCAGGGCATTGGCTGCGATTCCAATATTCGATGCAGCACCGTTGATGACACGCACCTGAAAGAATCGCTTTCTGCTTGGCGTCAGTGGAATATAAAACGTCATCACACTGTTGTCAGTGTCTGTGTCGATTCCACTTCCTGTTGCTGCTGTTCCATCAGCTTGCGCATCGACTAACGAGTTGCAACCGGGCACCGCGTTGTACCCTCCGGCTTGTGGATCAGCATCAATCACATCATCTTCATCGACTTGACACGCGAGGACGTTCGGCGCGTTTGCTTGATCGAACATGATGCTAATGATGAGAAGGCCACCAGCGAACCCGAAGGTGTCAACCGGGTTGAGGTTTGCAGTTGATGCGGTGTTGCCGACATCAATTGTGCCAGATGAGTTCAACTGCTTTCTGCCAACCATCAGCACTGGCTTGATTGAATCGAATTTATACATGCTATGATCTTCCTTTGCTTGTATACAACTTTGAATTGGCACGCTTTGTTGTGTTTGAAGTTGTGACCTTCTGTCCGTTTGTCCGACCAAGAAGTATTGCGCTGCATGAAATCATTGTGTTGAGCTTTCCACCTTCTGTTCCGGCGGTATATGTCAGACGGAAGTAACGTTTTCGATCAGGGTCAAGTAGAACATCGAAGACCACATCGCTGTGGTCGGTGTCTGCGTTTGGCTTCGTCCCAATGTTGCCGTCAATATCTCGGCTTGTGGCATTCATAAATTCTGACCATGCAGATCCATCATCAGATTCTTCCATGATGCAGGTGTCAGTCGATCTGGTCGTCACGCCAATCTGTAGGATTACAACTAACCTGCCGCCATGAAATCCAGCAGAGTCAATCACTTCAGAGATTGATGCAGTGGCACCATTTCCAATTTGGATTGGTGAGATGTGGCCGATGACTTGATATTGTTCGAAGTGCTTCATGTGTGCCTTTGAAATGCAGAGGCAGGGCTTGCACCCTGCCCCTACTAAATTATGCAGTCGAGTCGGGAAGACGAATGATCTGCTCTGCTCCACGATCAGCGGCAAGGTCAGAAACCCCGGCGTTGTTCTTGCGAGAGAGGAGTGCAACTGCTGAAGCGAACGTTCCGTTCGTACCATTGCCAGCAGTGAAATTCATCTTGAGAAATCGCTCACGGTTGTGAAGCTCAAACTCGAAGACAGTGATGGTGTTGTCAGTGGTACTGGTCTGGCTCGAAGTTGAACCAGTATTGTTGTTGCTGGTCCCTGCGATGAGACCAGTGACATCAGTGAATGAACCACCAGATGTTGCACATTCTGTCACCTTGCAAAGTGCGCTCGCAATATCGGTCGCACCAAGAGTGAGGATGATTGTGCAGTAGTCGTACCCAAGAGTATCAATCTCAACCATCGTTGATGCAGCATTGTCTTTCCGCGCTTCAGGCGGAATGGCTGCGGCAACCTTGAAATTCTGTGCTTGAATCATTTCAAATTCCTTTCGTTTGATTACGAGGCCGGGCCGAGCTTCATTGCAACAAGTGGGCCAGCTTCTGAACTGGTGCCAGGTGAGTGCAAGTTGAAGTCAAAACGCTCGGTTCCCCGAACAACAATCTCATCCTGCTCGAAAGCGTTCAGAGCCGAATCACTGAATGAGATGGTGTTGCTGCGGCGGTCACCGAAGCAAGTTGCAAGTGCCATGTCACCGAAGATGATTGGGTACTTCAGAGGCATAGCAGAGTCACCATCAGCAGTGGCGAAGGTAGGCATGACCTGCGTGAACTCGACAGGGTATCCGAACAGGTTCGGGCTGTACTTCTCGTTCAGCAGTTCGCCGCGAGTTGAACCACCAGCAGCAGTCACGAGCTTTTCTGCAACGCCATGGAAGATCGACTTGTGCATGTAGAACTTTGCACGAGGCGTGTCAGCGTATGCAGGAAGCAAAGCCATCAACGAATGCAGATCGCCGATACCGATTTCAGTGGTGTCGTCGGTTCCGGTTGCAGTCGTGAAGATGCCTGCATTGCTCGACACGTTGTTGATGCCGTTGATGATGCCAACAATGTTTCCGAACGTGCTTGATCCGTCACCGAGGAAGCCACATTCGTCTTCCTTGAGCGCGAAACTGTAAGCGACCTCGCCGGCCACAGAATCGCCAAGGTTGATCAACGAATCTTCGTTCAGTTCGTTGCTGATCGTGGTCAGCACCATGAGCTTCTTCGCAACAAGGTTGACCTGCTGGAACGTCTGGGTGGTCTCAGATCCAGCAGTTGCCTCACCCACGAATGATGCCGTGAGGGTTGCACTTCGCTTTGGAATGCGCTTGGTGTCAGAGGTCATTGGCTCAATCTTCGCATTGCGACGAAGGACACCATACTCTTCACGAAGGCTGATGAGCGTGTCAGAGAACTGTTCAGGCACCAGGAATCCACCTGCTGAGTTCACACTTTCCAGATGTGCCTTGGTTTCGATGCCACGATCAGCGCACCAATCCATTGACTTCTTGTGTCCCATACAAGCAGCAGCCCAACGGCCAAACTTATATGCCTCGAGTTCAGGGTCGCCACTTGCAACCTTGATCTGGCTCATGTGCTTGAGGCTACCCCATCGCACCATGCCTTCTCTTTCGTTGTCGATTCTCATGTCAAATCCTTTGCCTTTGACGGTGTTGTTCTTGTTCTTGTTTGCCAGTGCCTTTGCAACAGCCTTGTTGACAGCAGCATTGATGTCAGCTGACTTCTCAGCCTCTTCATCTTCTTCTGCCTTGTCTTCAGCTTCTTCATCGGCCATGGCCTTTTCATCTTCATTGTCCTCTTCCATCTTGTCTTCCTTTGCAGGAGCGATCTCGATGGACAGGTCAACGCTGTCTGGGTCGATTGGGTTGCCTTCAGCATCCATGATCTGAACGTCTTTCAGATACAGTGCCTTGGTGCGTGCGAAATCATCTTCACCCACCTCATTGAGCAAACCCTGAAGATCCTTCTGGATCTCTGAGATTGTTTTCTTCATTGCTTTGGTTTCCTGAAATTGTGAAATTGACTCAACACTTGGCTTGTTGTCCTGGCTCATCCACTTGGCTGGTGCCGTTGGTTCGAGTGGCAAGCGCGTGTCACATGAATAGTTTTCCAGACTGCTTCGCAATCTGTTGTTTGACGGCATTCTCAATCAGGGCCTTGGTGTCCACTGGCCTTGTGAGCTTGATTCTGTGTGTGCTCTTGATCTTGACTTCTGATGTGGGTTCCTCAACCTCGAGGTTGCAGAACTTTTTGACCTGGGCAGTTGTGACAATGCCCTTGCCAACAGCGGTGATCAGAGCATCTTGATTGGCTGGGAGTGGTGCAATTGAGACCTCAAGCAGTTTCCACTTGTTGAAGACCTTCTTGATCTCATTTCCGAACTTGCTCTTGTCAGCCTTGGATGCAACCCGCGCACCACCCTGTTCAGGCACGAAGCCAACTGACACGCCCTTCACAATCCCTTGCTTGACCAGAGCTTCAACAAAGGATGGGAAGAAGTCACCCACGAAGTCCTTGGGCCTTTGTGCAAACTCGAGGTTGCCCATGACAGCACGATCAACCCTCTTGATGTTGGTGACCTTGCCGATGGGCTGGTCATATTCGTGATTGTAGAACAGCACAGGGTTCTTTTCATAGTCTTTGGCATTCATGCCCTGTGGCACGAGCACCTCACCATCACGGTCCACTGAATCAGTGGTCAGCTTGGCCACAATGGTGTTGCCTTTGCTTGCTTCAACTTGTGCTGTCAGGGTCTTCTTCAACATGCTTGTCACCTTGTCTCTCATCGGCTCCTTGCCGTGCAGATCAACATTGTTCACTTGAAAGAAATGATTGGCTTGAGTGTGCATCTGCAATTTGGGTGAAGAGGCGGGGACTTCACCGCACCATAGTCGAAATTCAATGTTCCGCCTTTGTCAACGTCCAGCCTGTCACCCTGATTGAAAAATGGCTGGTCAATGGGTTGTGTGATTCCTCTCTTGCCCATCTGCCTGCAAAAGTCACAAGGGTTTTGAGCCACTGACCACTTCATCCTGGTCAACCCAGACTCTTTCCAAGCCTCAACCTGGCCCTCATTCAGTGCTCGAGATGATTCAGTCCTTGCGACTGTTCTGGCTCTCCACTTGATCTGCCTTTCAATGTCACCATTTTGCCTTGCCCACTGCTGAATTCTTTCACTCAACTCTGGGATTGTTTCACCACGCTCAAGGCCATCACCAACCAAAGACCTGAGTGAGGCCTCAAGGCCCTTGCCTGTCCCACGTTGGAGCCTTGCAACTTGTTCCTCAATCTGCTTGTCAATCGCTGAAGGCATGTTTGAGATTGGTGCTCTCATTCCTGGTGGCACTTGGGTCAATCCCATTTCAGCACCTGCCAAGGCTTGTCTGGCCAAGAATTCCTGAATGTACTGAGGCAACAACACCTTGTTGACTTGAAGCCTGCGTTGCATCTCAGCAATCATTGACTGTGCATTGGCAAATGAGCCGGGGTCAACATTCACGATTGATGACCTGAGCACCTCTCTGAAGTATGCTCTGACCTCTCTCTCAAACCGTGAAAAGGCTGTCACACTGGTGGTGACAGATGGGTCAGGTGTCTGTGCCTTGGTGTGAACAGAGGGTGTGCCAAAGTCCAACATGGACTGGTTCACAGTGATTGATTTGTTGCATGAGTTGCACATCAGTCTTTTCTTGGGTGTCCTTCTGGAAGCAAGTCATTGTCGGTGACATACTTGGCACTCTCTGGCTTGCCATTCCTCACCAGATACAAGAAGGCATTGACTCGAGCCATTGACCACTGTTGCCTGCTCATGCCGGGCCTGTGTGAGGTTGAGAAGGCACCAGCACCACGCCGATACACTGCCTTGAGCATCCCCAGATCAACCTTCTTGCCCTTCTCATCGCCATGCTTCTCATTGTGCTCATCGGCCTTGTTCTTGAGGCCCTCCTCTTGAGCTTCTGATATCTCAATCCCACCTCGAGTGTCTGAGGCTGTCCCTGGCTTGTTCTCATCAGAACCCTCAACACGCTCACTGGGCTTGGCTGGGGTGCTGCTCACTCTGTCACCTTGAGCCTTGGTCTCAGTCTCTCTCTCGATCTCCTCAAGCTTGCGATCTGCCCAGCCTGCACCTGCACCATCAGGGTCATTGGGATCACCGCCCCAGAGCAGCCATGCCACCACACCTGCTGATGGATAGTCTTCATGGCTTGGGTCAGCTGCTGGTGCATCAAGGTCAACCCTATGGCGCGCAAAGAATGAGGCCATGCGGCCAACAGTCTCAACTGAGAGGTTCTCACCATTCTTGATGTCTCTGGCCCTGGCAACTCCAACCTCGGTGCCACCTCTGCCATGCTCCTCACGAAGCCTCAAGCCTCTCTCAGCCATTTCCCGCATCTCAGAGGTGGGTGAGAGGTCAATATCTTCAAGGGCCTTCTGGGCGTGTTCCAGCCCTGTCAGGTCAGTGTATTCAGACATCTCTGCACATGGCATGTAGAGCAGGCCATCAGGGCCTTCATGGGTGTGAAATCCTTCACAGCCCATCTCTCTTGCTCTGGCCTCTGCTTCTTCCTGGGTGGCATACAGGTCAATCTGGGTGGCTCCAACCTGCTTCCTGTGGTGATCCATTGCCAACACAGACTGTGAAAGCACCATTTCACGGGCATCAGCCTCAGTGACACCCATTGCCTTGCACAGCTGGATGCCAGCAGCACTGGCAATCTTGCACTCAGCAACGTCATTCAGAATGCCCTTGAGGGCCATGAAATCAATGCTTTTCTCATCAGGCTCAATCTCCTGGATGGCATCAATCTCTTCAACCTCTGCCTCGATCACCTTCTCATCATCATCCTCTGTGCCATATGCGTTGAACCCAAAGTCAGGTTGTGCTTGTGAACCCAGAGCCTGGCCGCCAAACAGCAGTTCATCAGCAAGTGGGTTCTCATTTGGCTCAAGGCCCTGCTCAAGTCTGGCCTCATTCAGAGTCAGCCAGCCACCAGCCACAGCAGTCTGACGCTGCTGAAGGTCAAAGGCCTTGTCCTTGGGAACTGGGTTGTCATAGGCCAAGCAGGCATCACCCTCAATCCCGAACATGGGAAGCAGCACCTGGTTGAGGACATCCTCATCCATTCTCAGCAATGGCAAGATGGTTGACTCACGCCACTGACCAAAGCCAGCTGTGGCACTTGCAAGGTTGGGGTCATTGGCCTTCAACATGCTGACAGGCACACCAAAAACAGCAGCGATCTCCTCAACAATCTCCTCACGCCCTCCAATGTCCTTGGGCGGGAAGTTCAGAGGCTCAAACTTGACATCACCTGAGACAGCAAG